>JAABUT010000720.1_pt1 | contig 46606 bp, 50 predicted proteins | sample 5559281 | NCBI WGS metagenome assembly JAABUT01 (sample SAMN10711880, study PRJNA513359) | rock metagenome | isolation source: Antarctica rocks | place: Antarctica: Victoria Land, Ricker Hills nord | collected 2016-01-04
ATCAATGCAGTCAGAAGTAAAATAGCATTAAGGGCAGTGTCAGTAATCAATAATCAACAATTGTATGTGGATAAATATAAAAAAGCAGCATAAATAATAGAAAAAAATGCAGCAAAAAGTTTTGGCGCTATCATAGCAATCACTCTCTTGTACTTGTAAAAACTTTATTCAGCTTCTCCTGCAAAGGTTTTTTGTACTATAGACTAACTTAATGAAGGCAATATTTTTTCAATTTCCGCCCTTGAACCTTCGTATTGTTTAGGTAGTTTAAGACTGCTTCCCAACTGGTCTGTCGGTTCGTCTTTAGTAAATCCCGGATTGTCCGTAGCCAGTTCAAACAGCACTCCTCCCGGCTCGCGGAAATACAATGAAAAGAAATAATCACGGTCTATTTTAGGTGTAATGCTCAAGCCTTTCCCTGCTATTTTTTTCCTGTATTCCATCAGGATAGCATCGTTTTTTACTCTAAACGCTACATGATGATTAGTACCTGCAGCGCTTCTGCCTGCTGGTACATTTGGTGCTTCAATCAAATCGACCACTGATGCATTTTCAATAGCATCAGTAATAAAGCGGTAACGGTTGCCTTCCTGTTTCAGCAGTTTATAACCAAAAATATCTGTAAGAATAGCGGCAGTTGGTTTAATATTTTTCAGCGTTAAGGTTACACTATGAAAACCTTTTATTGCAACCTGCGCAGTTACTTCAGGTGTTTCCCACGGTTTGCGGTTGTCTTCGCGTGCCGGAACAATGAGGTCAATATTTAGCCCATCAGGATCACGGAATGGAAGAATTTGCTCACCAAATCTTTCCGATGTTTTTTCATGTTTTACATCGAATTGTTTAAAGCGGTTAGCCCAGAATTCAAGGCTTTCTTTTGGAACAGCGTAACCAATATTAGTTGCCATTCCTGTACCGTTCACACCCCGGCCAATACCTTCCCACGGGAAGAAGGTGAGAATGGTGCCCGGAGTGCCTGTTTCATTTCCAAAATAAAAATGGTAGGTTCCAGGGTCATCAAAGTTGACGGTCTTTTTTACCATTCTTAAACCAAGCACCTTAGTATAAAATTCAAAATTCTGTTTTGCATTACCTGCTATTGCAGTTATATGGTGCAAGCCTGATACACTGTTTTCCATAATTGTGTTGCCCATGAAAGGGGCCTTTATAAAAGCTTAATTTAATATTGTTTGTTCGATGTGTTTAACTAAAAAAACATGCATTATGATATGTGTACATTATTTTGGGCGTGAGTACGCAAGCATAGCAGTTTCACGCCGATTTGTGTTATCGAAAATCGCTTACCTAAATCATATTGCGCTTCGCCCTTCATCAGGCATAATCTCTCGCTTCTCCCTGTAAGGCCGGTGCTTTTGCAAGTGATGAATCTATACTTGCTTTGCCGCCACCTGCAATCAAAAGAATGATTGCCAGGCCAAACAGGAGTATGAAATATTCAATCCCCTCACCTTTTTGCGTACCCGTCCAGTTCATAAAGAAACCATTTTGAAGGTTCGATGTAAGAACCACGCCTATAAAGAGTGTAATAACACCAAAAGCAGCAACACGGGTCAATAAGCCGAAGATGATAAACAGTGAGCCAAAAAATTCAATGAGTATAACTAATAAGGCGATAATATACGGTAGACCTGCCTTCGTTGTTAAAAATCCCATAGTTCCTGAAAACCCATATCCGCCAAATATGCCTAACAGTTTTTGTGCTCCGTGCGGAAATAAGGTGATGCCTAATGCTAAACGTGCAATTAATGCTGTCCGGTTGTTTGGGTTTGTTGCTATAATCCGGTTCATAGTTTTTTTTAAATTTAATATTTCAAAGTGCTTGTTGTTTTTATAACTCTACCGCCGTTACTGCATTAAAACCTGCATTCACAGCAATGTTTACAATTGTCTCAACTGCTTCATTGTCCGAACCAGTAATAACAGTTTCCCGGAATGACACCGTATTAATAAATGCCGTAACTATTTTAGAATAAGGTAAAAGCAATGGCAATCTATCAAGATATTTTGCAGAAAAAGAGGTATTATTCTTAGCTAATAAAAGACGAACGACAATTTTTTGCGTTGCTACTTCTTTTATCTTTTCGGCTACCGATCGTTCTGCTTCAGCAGGAACAGCAAGCACAATGATATCGGCCTCCCAGCAACCATCTTTCAAACAATCTATTGCCTCTGCTTCCGCATTTTTTGTGGTTACTTTTATATCCGATGCCAGTTTAGTTGCTTTACCGGTATCCGTTGATATCAGCAGCAGTCTGTAATTGCATGCTGCAAGTTTATAAGCAATGAAAGACCCTGCTTTTCCTGTCGCTCCTGCAATTGCTATTGTTTCTTTTGCTGCCATCTCCTTTACTTTTGTTGCACAAAGCTACTATAGCGCATAACCTTGCACCATTGCGTTAGGATAATAAATAATGTTGATGTATGTCACCATTATTTTCGCCCCGCTATATGACTGCGAATGCGGCTGAGTGTTTCACGGGTAATGCCAAGGTAAGAAGCTATCATGTGCTGAGGTACACGCTGAACACAATCGGGTTGGGTTTGAAGTAGTTTAACGTATTTTTCTTCCGCAGTTTCAGTCATGGTCCCCATCAATCTTCTTTGTGTTGCAATAAGGCTGTTTTGAATAAGGATACGGAAGAAACGTTCGAAAGCTGGTATTTTCGCAAGTAAAGTATCCCACGATGGTTTAGTTATTAAGAGCAATTCGCAATCTTCCAAAGCCTCGGTGTTATAGCTTGAAGGTTCATTGGTAAGAAAACTATAAAGGTCAGATACCCACCAACCTTCCTGTGCAAACTGAAGTATATGTTCCGTTCCTTTTTCATCAACTGTATATGTTCGTAATATTCCTTTTTCTACAAAGGATGTGTATTTACTAACATCGCCTTGCTGCAAAAGGTATTGGCGTTTGCGGAGTTTTTTTGGAAAAAAAAGACTTTTGCAATAGTCAAATTCCTCTTCAGTTATTGAAATGGTTTCGGTAATTTTCGTATGCAGCAGTTCGAACATGGAGAGCGAAAGTATAAAGGTTTTTAGTTTTAGCAGAAATCTTTATTGCAGTCCCCTGCAAATTTTTTTACTCTATAATCGCTTCACTTATATTATATTTCAAAGGGATATTTAGGTAAATAATTTCGCCAATGTTTGAGGAGTTTGGCTTTACAAGCCCTTCCGGACTGATTTCTAAATATTGCTTTCACTTTTTGAAAGTGATATTCAAAAAGTGAAAGCAATAAAAATCCAAAGAATAATAGTTTTGGGAATATTTTCTGTTATTTAAATAATCGCCAAAAATCTAATCCCAAGGCATAAACCATGAGCCCCAGCAACAAGGCCATACCGGCCATTTGTGCATACTCCATAAACTTGTCACTCGGCTTACGGCCACTTACCATTTCTACAAGCGTAAACAGAGCATGACCGCCATCAAGTGCAGGAATGGGTAATATATTCATAAAGGCCAGTATGATAGAAAATATAGCAGTAAGCGTCCAAAACCTTTCCCAATCCCACAAACTTGGAAACATATTGCCGATGCTGATAACACTGCCTACAGAGTCGCTCGCCTTTACTTTACCCGTAAACAATGTCTTTAAACTTTTGACATAGCGGCCAAAAGTTTCAAAGCATTTATTAAAACCTGCCGGAATAGCCTGGGCAAGGGTATAAGTTTTGGTAGTAGTCTGCAGAATATCTCCCGGGCTTTTGGGTATAAAACCGATAGATCCTTTATCATCAAGTTTCACCTTCACATTTGCAGTATCGTTGTTTCGTAAAACGGTGAGAGCGGCAACCTGGTTTTTCTTATCTGTTTTATAAGCACTAAGTTCATTAAAGAATGGGGTAGGGACGCCATTAAAAGCAATAATCTGATCACCTTTTTGAAGTTTTCCATCTATAAACTGAGCAGTTTTCGACACTGAATCTACAAAAGTCGGTACTCTTATTTCCACAAATCCTTCCAATTTATTCTTGTTCAGCTTGTTTATAAATCCGTCAGGGATGGGAATATTTATATTTTGTCCGTTTCTGTTTACCTGTAGTTGTTTTGCTTCGCCTAAAATTATTTCTGCTCCTATCGTTCCGAAATTTTCTAAAGGCTTTCCGTCAACAGATACAATTTTGTCTCCATCCTTAATGCCAATTTGGGTGGCAAGGCTATCTGCATGTACACCGTAAGTAAGGTTTTTTGCAGGCAAATATTCTTCGCCCCATACATACATGATCATTATAAAAAGAATGATAGCAAGCAAAATATTCACCACCACGCCGCCAATCATTATTATCAACCGTTGCCAGGCTGGTTTGCTCCTGAATTCGTATGGTTCTGCCGGCTTTTTCAATTGCTCCTTGTCCATGCTCTCATCCACCATCCCGGATATTTTTACATATCCTCCAAAGGGAACCCAGCCAAGCCCATATTCGGTTTCGCCTACTTTTTTCTTCCAGAGACTAAAGTACGGATTAAAGAAAAGAAAGAATTTTTCTACCCGGCACTTAAACCACTTTGCCGGAAAAAAGTGTCCCATCTCGTGCAGGATTACCAATATGGAAAACGATAAAATGAATTGTCCTGTTTTAACTGCTACGCTGCTCCAGTCTATAGCTAATAATGTCATGCCCTAAATCCCTAAAGGGACTAATTTTTTTGTGATTCGAAATAATATTTGGTTTCCGTAGCCGAACCTTCGTTCAGCTTTTCTCCTGTAGTAACGGCACAGGTAGTGTAAATTCCCCGAAATTTCCGGGAAGGCCTGCAACTCACTATCAAGCAAATAAAACCATAAACATTGAAATTTGTTTAAGTATTTAGTTAAAGCTTTGCCCCTAATTCGACAGAGGGATGTAGAAATAACCTTTTATTTAAAATGCCGCTGAGTTTGTTGGTTCTCACACGTCTCCCTCCCGTCAGGCCGGGGCTACAATTGTATTAATGAAGCGGCAAAACTACGTGCTTCACCGTCACTTTCAAAATACTCTTCAAGGGTAGGCGCTTCTATAAAAGGAATTTTAGTCATCGTTTGTTCAACCACTTCGGTCATATCTAAAAAACCAATACGGTTGCGAAGGAAAGCATAAACAGCTATTTCATTCGCTGCGTTTAAAATACTTGGCATATTTCCGCCTTTATTTAAAGCTTCCATAGCCAGAGCAAGGTTTCTGAATGTTTTAAGGTCCGGCTCTTCAAAATTAAGTGTAGAAAATGTACGGAAATTTAAACGCGGCGAACTGGTTGGTATACGGTTGGGAAAGCCAAGAGAATACTGTATGGGCAGCTTCATGTCTGGCAATCCCATTTGCGCTTTTATACTACCGTCTTCAAACTGCACCATGCTATGAATAATGCTTTGCGGATGAATGACGACCTGTATCTGCTCCGGCTTTAAGTTGAAAAGCCATTTCGCTTCAATCATTTCCAGGCCCTTATTCATAAGTGTAGCGCTGTCGATAGTGATCTTTGCGCCCATTGTCCAATTGGGGTGTTGCAATGCATGGTCGCGTTTTACATTTACCAGGAAATTTGGTTTTTTGCCGCGAAAAGGTCCGCCGCTTGCTGTGAGTATTACTTTTTCAATACGATTTCTTGTTTCGCCTACCAGGCATTGAAATATTGCAGAATGCTCGCTGTCTACCGGTATCACGGGCACGCGTTTTTCCAATGCTTTTTTCATTACAATGTCGCCCGCGACAACCAACGTTTCTTTGTTGGCAAGAGCCACTGCTTTGCCGTTATCCAAAGCTTCCAAAGTGGGTTTCAGACCTGCATAACCTACTATTGCTGCCAGCATGAGATCGTAACAATCCATTGAAGCAACCTGTGTCAGCGCGCTTTCTCCGGCAAAAACCTTAGTATCTGTTCGTGCAAGGGCATCTTTTACTTTCGTATATTTCTTCTCATCACCAATCACTACTACATTTGGCTTAAACTTAAAAGCCTGCTGAATGAGTAACTCTTCATTGGTTTGCGCAGTAAGCACCTCTGCCGAGAACTTGTCTGAGTTGGCTTCAATTACTTCCAGGGCCTGCGTGCCAATGGAACCTGTTGAGCCAAATATTGCTATTCTTTTTTGAGACATATAATTTGTAAAACGGGCGGTAAAGATAGCGGAATATTCAATTTTAATAAATTGGGATTGTTTACAGAGAAGAAATTACCAAATTTTGCTAAGTTTATACCAAATTTTGCTAAGTTTATATTGTACCCATAGCTGGAGGACCCGTTTTCTAATTAATAAAAGAATCGAAATAAACATTACCAGAATACATGGATAGGGAGGAAGATGATGAGACAGTTTAACTAATTTCAAAATTATGGCACATAAAAGAAAGGGATATTTGACAACTTCAGGCGAATGGAAAAGGCACTTAAGAAAATATTTTAAAAGAATATTTTGGAAAGGTGAAAGAAAAGCCGGAAAGCAATTTGTCAGGCAGGAATTGAAAAGAAATTAATGAAGTAAAGCAGGTAAAAAATGCTGCTATTAGATTTATCTAAACATTTAAAATGTAACTATGATAAATGCAACTGCTATGACTGTTTAGGTTTATGGGTAAAAAAGAATTACAACAAGCTTAAACAATATAAGCAGTCAACTCATCCGCTAATTTTCTGTCGTTACTCAGTCTCGGTACTTTATTTTGTCCGCCCAGTTTTCCTATACTTTTCATGTAATCAATGAAACCGTTTTTTTTAACCCGCGAAATCTTTAAGCGTTCCAAAATATTTCCCGTGATTAAATCGTCGTAATACACGTTTTTACTTCGAAGATTGTCTTCAACTTTTTTAGAAAAAGCCAGCATATCCTCTGGTAAGTTCTCAAACTCGATAAACCATTCGTGAAAGCTTTTTCCCATAGTTTGACTAATGTATGGCGCGACTGTAAACTCAACAATTTTAACGCCTTCCTCGTTTGCAGCTTTTAATAGGGCATACTCAACTTCTTCTGCAATTACATGCTCGCCAAAAGCAGAAATAAAATGTTTTATCCTGCCGCTTACCACAATTTTGTAAGGGTTTATGCTTATAAACTTTATTGTGTCGCCGATGTTGTATGCCCACAATCCTGCATTATTACTTATTATCAAGGCATAATTTTCTCCAACCTTTACTTCCTTTAGAGATAAGCGGGTCGGGTTGGTATCAAAAACTTCTGCAGCGGGAATAAATTCATAAAAAATACCTGAATTGGTATTTAATAGCAATCCCGGTTCCTTATAATTATCCTGGAAAGCAAAAAAACCTTCAGAGGCAGGAAAAAGTTCAATGGTATCTATTTGCTTTCCTATACTATCAAACAACTTTGTTCGATAAGGTTCAAAGTTCACACCTCCCTGTACCAAAACTGAGAAGTTGGGAAAGATGTCTTTTATTTTTTTACCTGTTTTTTCGGTAAGCCTGTCAAAATACATTTGCACCCAGGGTGGAATGCCACTGATAAGAGTCATGTTCTGATCAATCGTTTCATCAACAATCTTATCAAGTTTGGTCTCCCAATCTTCGATACAGTTGGTTTCATAACCCGGAAGTTGATTTGTCCGTAAATATGCCGGCACATGATGATTTACTATACCGCTTAAACGGCCTGTCGCTATGCCGTTTATCTGATCCAGGACAGGAGAACCGCTTAGAAAAATAAGTTTACCATTTACAAAATTATAATTGCCGCTAACAGCCATATAACACAGCAGAGCATTTCTTGCAGTGTTAATGTGATTAGATATAGAATCTTTAGTTATCGGTATATATTTCACGCCACTGGTGGTGCCGCTGGTTTTGGCAAAATAAATTGGCTTGCCTTTCCAGAGAACGTTAGCCTCACCAGCCTTGATTTTCTCAATGTAAGATTTCAACTGTTCGTAATCTCTTACCGGCACTAATTTTTTAAAGTCGTTGTAAGAATTAATTTTATGAAAAAAATGATCTTTCCCGAATGCTGTAATCTGTGCTTTTTTTATTAAAGTTTTAAAAATTGCTTCCTGGTCAGCAACTGCTGTTTGAGATTCTTTTTTTATTTTGTTATATACCAGCCATGCGAATGGTTTTGCTAACAGCGACTTTACATTCATAAAAGTAAACTTGTGAAGAAACGGGTACAAAAGTATATAAACGTACAGGTACATTTCCTGTTTTTACTATTTTCAGTACCAGAAATGTTAATGAAACTTTTACATTGCCGGATTTTTTCGACATTTTTTATATTGTTTCTTTTTTATGAGACCTAAATCCTTACCTTTGCGCTCCTAATTTTTTATAAGTTATGTTTGCAGTAGTTAAAATCGCAGGACAGCAATTCAGAGTACAGGCCGGGCAAAGTTTGTATGTACCTCACCTGCAAGGTAAATCAGGAGATCAGCTTGAGTTCAGTGATGTACTGTTAACTGACGATAACGGCAGTTTTTCTGTAGGCGGGGGTGTAACAGCAAAAGTTACGGCAGAAATCGTCAGCGATCTTATCAAAGGAGACAAAGTGATTGCTTTTAAAATGAAAAGAAGAAAAGGCTTTCGTAAGAAAAAAGGTCACAGAACACAGTACACTCAAATTAAAATTCAAAGCATCGCGTAGATTTTGAGATTTATTAATTGCTGATATACTACATGTCAGCGGTAAATCTCTTCATCATTATACTGGCAAATTTATAAATCATTTGTGTATACATTGTATTACATGATTTTTGTTTGAATTTACTTAATGCTCTAAATCTGTAAATCACAAAATTCCTAAATATCTAAATCATTTTGTATGGCTCACAAGAAAGGTGAAGGTTCGGTAAAAAACGGCCGTGATTCACAAAGTAAACGTTTAGGTGTAAAAATATTTGGTGGCCAGGCAGCTATTGCAGGAAATATTATTCTTCGCCAGCGCGGCACTAAATATCATCCTGGTAAAAACATTGGTGTCGGTAAAGACTTTACCTTATATGCTTTAACAGACGGACTGGTAGAATTTAAAAAAGGAAGGAACGACAGAAATACTGTTTCTATAGTCACCTCACAAGTTGTTGCATAATAATTTTTTGGCAGTTGAAATTAAGTTTCTAATTTTAATGAATATTTACTAACCATTAAAATTTACTAACAATGGCAACTGCAAAAAAAGCTGCTGCTCCTAAGAAGGCTGCCGCTAAGGCTGCGGCTCCTAAAAAAGCTGCTGCTGCAAAAAAAGTCGCTGCGCCTAAAAAGGCTGCCGCAAAAGCTGCTGCTCCCAAGAAGGCTGCTGCTAAGGCTGCTGCTCCTAAAAAGGCTGCTGCAAAAAAAGCCGCCGCACCTAAGAAAGCCGCTGCAAAAAAAGCTGCTGAAAAAGTCTAATCAGATTTTTTTAGGTGCGCAAACATAGCTTAAGTCCCGAACGTAATACTCGGGACTTTTTAGTTTTTTAGCTTTCCATCTGTTTATACCGGTCTTTTTTTTGATAAAGGCATTTGTTCTTCATAAATCATCATTGTTCGTAGGGCTGCTTGTTGCATAGCATTACGTTCCTTTGGGTATCAATACGCTGCTTAAGGTTTTATACCAAACTTTATCGAAAAAGCTTAAACTTGTTCTCAATGAATTCTGTCGCCTCTTACTTCAAGTTCTTTCATTACCTGTAATTCATAGTCAAGCCATTGCTGCCATCGTTGTCTTACTATGTTTTTTTGAATGTAAGTTTCAGCAAGATCGATAAACGAAGAATAATGTCCCGCTTCACTTTCCATAAAGCGCCGGTAAAAATTGCTTAAGTAATTATCTTTCAGTCCTTCGCTCAGCCTCTTGAACCTTTCGCAGCTTCTTGCTTCAATTAAAGCAAAAATCAGCAATTTATCCAGGAATCTTTCTTCATCATTTCCGCCTTTCATTTGAAAGCTCATCAGCTTGTTTACATATTCATCTTTTCGTTGTTTTCCCAGCTTTAAATTTCTTTTTTTTAGTTCTGCCAATACAATGCGAAAGTGTCCCCATTCTTCTGTTACGATGGGAGCAAGTTCGGAAACGAGTTTTTCTTTGTCGGGGTAACGTTGTATAAGCGAGATACAACTTGTAGCTGCCTTCTGCTCACAATACGCATGATCAGTAAGAATTTCTTCCAGTGAAATATTAGCGAGGTCAGCCCATCGCGGATCGGTAGGCAGTTGTAATCCTAAAATATTTTTTTGATAATCAGAGACAGACTCCATCATTCTTTATTAATAAAATTTACAAAAAAATCAATCCCAAAAGCTGTAACAGATAAACCGGCTTTGTTATTTTTGTTGCAAATATCAGTAAGAAAAGCAGGAGTAAAGATCATTCGTTTAAAAGAAACCGTTTATTTCAGGTAGAGAGGAATAGTAAGCGTTCTCACCGAAAACTTCATGTTTCGGGTTAACGACTAAGGAAGTCGAAACTATAATATCGTAAAATGCGGTACCTTCCTGGCAGCATCCCGGAGGCTCGTTGCTTATGCTTTTACTGAACATGGAGTACTGATGCGAACAGTGATAGAAGGGTTTGTAAAAAAGAAATAAATTTGCCGGATATTTTAACGAACTGCATTACCTCACCTTAAAATTAAAATATCACGTTTTTTTATTTAAAAATAATGCACAGCCAGGAAGTAAGTAAATATTATGATGATTTTGTTGCTCAGCAGGCAACATCTGCTTTAAATGAAAGAATATTTTCATTGTATAAAAGAATAAGAAAAGCAGGACTGAAGACTGATTCAAATGTATTGGAACTGGGTTGCGGCATCGGAGCTTTCAGCTATTTGCTGACCCAGCGGGTGAAAAAAGGAACTATCGAAGCAGTAGATATAAGTTCCAAATCAATTGCTTTTGCTGAAAGTAAAATAAAAAAGAGAAATATACATTTTAGGACGGGAAATATTGTAAGCTACAAACCAGATCAAACTGCTTATGATTTTATTACACTTTTTGATGTTATTGAGCATATTCCTCTTCAGGAGCACGATCAGCTGTTTAAAAATGTAAGTAATCATATGAATGAGCATACAAAATTACTTATTAATATACCTAACCCGCGATACATCGGGTACGATAGAATACATCAGCCTGAAATGCTGCAGATAATTGACGAAACAGTTTATTTGAACAGCCTTTGCCATGTGCTGTATAAAAATAATCTTTATGTGCAGCTTTTTCGAACGTGCAGCATTTGGGCAAAAGATGATTACCAGTATTTGATCGTGCACAAAAATCATCCTTTTAAAGAAATAAAATTAGCCGCCATAAGAACTTTACCACAAAAAATAAGAGAGCGGGTGAAAAGAGAATTAAGAAAACGGCTCTATAAATTTTAAAAAAGATTGGATAGCCGGGGATCATTTCACAAAGTATAAGGATCGATAACTATAAGTCCTGGAATTTTTTTAAAATCGGTGAGATTGCGACTAACGAGGGTATGATGATGGACGAGAGCCGTAGCGGCAATAATTGCATCAGGCATTTTTATTTTAGGTAAAGCCCTTCTTATTAAAATTGTTGATTGGCAATCTCATCTGTAATATAATATTGTTGTCCCAGGGCTATTCATGTCCGGGATATTAAATCAAAATATTGGTTTTGACAGAAGAGATGAAAAGCACATCTTACTTTATACAGCTATATTTATAACAACTTAATTTGTCGCATATATTTGAGGCATCTTTACAATATGAAGAAATATGCAGTTATTGTAGCAGGCGGTTCAGGGCAAAGAATGGGGACCTCCACGCCCAAACAATTTCTTTTGCTTAAAAGTAAACCTCTTATACAATACACAATACAATCATTTTTGCTTGCATATAATGATATGAATGTTATTCTTGTTCTTCCGGAAGCGTATATAGAAAAAGGGCAGGAAATAATAAAAACAATGAACGCTGAAGATAAGGTACAAATCACCGCAGGCGGTGAAACGCGTTTTCAATCAGTGAAAAACGGGCTAACTTATATCACTCATCCATCTGTTGTTTTTGTTCATGATGGTGTAAGGTGCATGATCAGTCAACAGCTTATTCAAAATTGTTATCAGCAGGCGCTTGCAATGGGAAGTGCAGTGCCTGCTGTTGCTGCCACTGACTCTATACGAATAGATGAAGGAACGCTGCATTATACTATTGACAGAAGCAAAATTCGTATCATTCAAACTCCACAGACTTTTCGGTCAGAGCTTTTAGCGGAAGCTTTTAAGCAGGAATATAGTGAAACCTTTACCGATGAAGCAACAGTAGCCGAAGCAGCCGGGAACAAAGTTTTTTTAATTGAAGGAGAATGTAACAACCTCAAAGTTACACGACCTGTTGATTTAAGTATTGCAGAGAAGTTGCTGGAAAACCATTGACATTTTTTTTTATATTTTTTGAGGTAATATATAATTATCTTAAGAGCATTCTCAGGCAGAATTAGCCTGCAAATAATAATCGATATATTATTATATTTAATAGTTTCTCCTCAAAAACCTTTAATAATCTTTCTGATTATATTTATTTATGTTAAGACGAAGAGCAGTTAAGTTAGTCAGTTTGTTGTATGGAGAAAATAACGCGAAATTTTAGTTTCGCAGAATATGCTCCATTAGCAAACATTAAAATTTAAATTAATAAGAAAGGAAGCTTTCTTTCCGTTTTCCGGCAAAGTAATGAGAAATATAAGTGGAATAGCTGTAACCGGAGAAAACAAAATCAATCTTGATTTGAATAATTTTAGTACAGGAACTTATTATGTGATCTTACATTACAATGAAAGTGACGCATGCAGCCTGAAACTTATCAGGCAGTAATTTGAACCTGAATATGCATAAAAAAAGAGCTTGCCTTAAGTAATTGGGGCAAGCTCTTTTCCTTATATAAATTCATTTTTTAATCATATTTACCGGCCAGGGAAGGTTGTTATATCTCAGCATATAATACGGCTGATCCTCTGCGCCAAAATACTGATAAAATTTTTTTACACCCGGCAGATCAGAGCCTTCAAAATCAAACAATAAATCTCTTCCTGAAAATTCCCTGATAACGGCATCTAACAAAAAATGATTAGCTTCCGTTTCTCTTCCTTTTTCTGTTGTTATATTTATTAAATTGTAAATGCGCTTTTCGTCGTGCAGCAATAAAGCTAAAGCTATTAATTCATCATCTTCAGTTACGACTTCTCTGCATATCAGCATATCTTGTTTTATTGCATAACCGGATACATTTTTTAAACTTTCATAATCCTTCGGTCTTACATGCGGCGTTCGCATTCCATAATTTTTGGAGTAGAGATCTATATATTTATCAAAATCTATTGATGATTGGTATTTGTGTTTAAACTCTTTACTTTTCAGCAATTTTCGTTTAAGGTGTTTGTGATAGTTTGCAGCTATGCTCTCATAACTTTTTGAAAGATTAAGAATAAAATTAGTTGCAGCAGTTATGTGAACAGGTGCTCGAATTCCTTCACTATTCGTTGCATAATTCCAGTTTATTTCCCAAAATCTGTAATGCTGTTGCAGCCATCTTATGATGTCTGTAAAAGGAACAATAATACCGCGCTTTGCAAATGCACCAAGTTGCTGGGTAAAAGGTGGCTGATATAAATAAGAAATACCAAATTTTGTTTTATGTGTAATTGGAAAAACCCACTCATAACCTTCAACTGTTAATGCCCTCCAGCCAGGACAAATATTGTCTAAGTAAAAAGATTTTGCATAAATTAGTCCATTTGGCGAGGTATCAATACAGTCGTCCCATCGCTGTTTATCTATTTCATGGTTGTGCAGAAAATGTATGTCTGAATGTTTTTGCATCTATATTTTAAAATTTTAGAAAATGAATTATTGTAGTCATTTTCCTGACTTCCTTAGAAGTATTTTAATCTCAGAATAAACATACAAAACCGCTATAATAAGCAGTGAATAAAATGCTGTCATTTTTATCATGATCTTTAGCCAGTCATTTGCGTTTACATCGCTATAAAAATCAAAATTGCGTTTAAAAGAATAAAACTCCATTAAATAATTCCATTTGACCTCAGGCATATCTGTGCCCGGAAGCCAATAACGGAGGTTTGCGTTATTCCTGTTGTAGTACCAGTGCCAGTAGTTCACGCTGTCATAAGGCACACTTTCCATACTATCTTTTTTAAACACATAAACATATTTGTTATTAAAACTATTCAGATGGGCTATTTGGTATACATTAGCGGCATTATAAAACCTGATGCTGTCATGGGGCATATAAATATTGCTCAGTCCATCACATAAAACCCATTGCTGTTTTTCGCGAAGATAGATTTCATTGTAATAATGAACGCCATACTGCCAGTTACCGGCAGGTCCGGAAAAAGTCACAAGACGGTTGGGCAAATTAAGCACACTGCAAAAGAAATACAGCATGGCTGAATAATTGCCGCAATCCAAATTCACTTTATGCTGCTGAGCCAGTCGAATTTGTTTAAAAGGAGATAATGCTGAAGCCTCTGCAGCTTTCATTCCATGTATGTTTGGCCGCAATGCCGAAATTACCCTGCAAACCTCTATCAATCTTGCAGAGTCTGAAGTTGCATAAAAGGCATGAGTATTTTCTCTAAGAAATTCATTCGCATTTTTTATTTCTTCACCTGTAAAAGATATAATTCCTTTTGTCCAGGTTTTATACGAAGAAACCTTTATTTCCGGGCCTGGCAAATTACAAAATATAAACTCATTGACGTTTGCAGCTTTATCATGATCTGCCTGTACAGTAATAGCTTGTTGCCCGCTATCTGCAGGAATTAATTTATACTGATGAATATTATCTGTCAGAGGAATATGAAGTGAATTATTTATGGGTGAAATAGATTTATCTGTGATATCGTCATCAATAGTAAGCTGGTATGAAGATGAAGGAAGTTTACATGAAAAAGACAGTTGTAAACTGTCGGCATCGAAAAATATATTCTGAAGATATAGTGTTGAGTCTGTTACATATAATTGACTGTAAGTTTTATAAGGAAAATATTTATAACCCTCATTGCGATGAATAAGAATAAATATATTAATCCAAAATAAGACAGTTAAGAGCGTCCAATAAATAAATCTGTTTCTTTTCATTATAAGAAATGGAAGATAAACAAATGTAGGGCAAATAGTAAAATTGCCCGTAATATAAACAGCATGTGTATCAATTAGATAAATAATTACTTGTTTAAGGATAGCTGATAAGAAAACGGCTTATGTAAAGTTTTAAAAAATAAATTTATACTAAAAGATACTATGGAACCTGTAAAAATAACTGGTGAGGAAATTGCAGTGATGCAACGAAAGCTACTTAAATGTTCTATTACCTGTATAAAAAAAATTACAAAGGAATTTCTTTAATAAAATTCTTTAACTGCAGTTTTTGCAGGTTGATATTAAAAGCAATCGTTTTAAGAAACTTTTTTTCCGGTACGTAGAACTTATAATAATCCCTGTAGACTTTTGAGTAAATAATGGGAATATAGATATTTATAAATGAATGAAAGAGCGGCAACTGAATGCCGGCATCATAAATAAAGCGGCCTGATGCAGGATTATCCTTCCAGGCTTCGGCATAGGTACCCGCATCGGCAAATATTTTTATGGGAATTTTTATCGGTAAAATGCTCAAAGGATTAATATTGTCAGGCAGGTCTGAGGCAAGGTTGAGACTGATGAGCCAGTCATCTGTTTTGCCAACTTGATTGTTGAGCATATTCGTATTCACTTTAAAAAAGCCGTCCCGTTCCATTACCTGCTGGCTTTTCCATCCATCAAAATCATTTCTTCCAATAAAATAATCGCTGTAGGTATAATCTTCATTGCCCTTTGGGGCGCTTATATTTAAAAAATACCGGTCGCTGACATTGACTTTCGTCTTCAGATACATAAATTTTCCTGCAAAAACCCGTGCACTCAAACCTGATTTTGTATCAGCATAATTAAGAAAGTACTTTGCGGTCAGGCCTGCCCTTACAAAATACTTTCCCTGGTCTGCAGATACTTCTATGCGGTAAGGATAGAGCATCCTGTCGTCACTGATACCAAAAGACAAGCGGTTTATGTAAGAACGGTTATTATTTACAATAGCAACGTCTGTAGTATCAGTCGGAAAGGCTCTTGTGAAATTCAACGCTCCTTCATTTAATAAAAAAGTTTTCCATTGTAGTGTGAACTGCCGGGTCGACAACGGATTTTTATCATAAAAAGTAACTTTTACCGAAGGTGTCCAACGTGTCAGGGGCAAAAATAGTTTTGTGTTATCGCCCGAAATAAAATCTCTTTGTGAATAGGAAATATAGCCTAATGATGTGTTGACATAATAAGCCCTTTTATAGATATTATAAGATATGTGGCCGAAACCATTTACTTTTTTTGAACCGGTGGCATACAATGCTCCTGCAATAAACTGAAGTTTGGTAAGTGGTAAAGTATAATTGTGAACAAGCCCGCCAATCATTACTTTATCATAAGTATTATAACCTGCTGCCGGAGAAATATTTATATAATTATATCTTTCTGTGTGGTTGAGGTTGAATAGAAAAGAAGGCTTAATGGTTTTTTTTTCAATGAAAGAAATGGGTCCGGTTGTGTACAACAGCTTAAAAATGCTGTCAAGATTTTTTCCGGTGCTTTTCTCAATACTTGCTTTAAAATCTTCCGGATAAGGATGTTTGAATTTCCAGTCGCGATAGTAATTGTGCATGCTGCTGTCAAACATTTTTTTCCCTAAAACATCTTCAAGCTTTTTCATCCATCTGCTGGTTTTGTAGTAGACAACCAGGGCATAATTTACGGTTGTAAAATCGGCAGAGGGCGTTTCTATTGGCTGATCTTTATTGATCTTTGCCATTGTGCTCAGTAACATTTCCTCTTCATCATCTGGTAGCTTATTATTAACCGAAAAACCGGATTTCTTTAAAAATGAATATGCTGCGTATTTGTCTTTTTCGTATCTTTTTTGGTAATATGTATTCATTCCCTCGTCCATCCACGGGTGGGTTCTTTCGTTAGAGGCGAGGGCGCCATAAAACCAGTTGTGCCCGATTTCGTGTACAATGGTAGCATCAAGGTCTTGCCCGCTTTCCTGTGTTGTTATCAGCGTGATAGTGGGATATTCCATGCCGCCGCTGTTTTGGTTTTTACTTCCCTGCACTACGCTTGCTGTGGCATAGGGATAGTCGCCTATCCATTTGCTGTATTTTTTTAAGCCATCTTTGGCAAAGGCGATACTTTTATTCCAGGCTGCCGAGGCAGGTCTGTAATAAGAGAAAATATCAATTACTTTTTGGGAAGGAAGGATTGCCGTATCATATTTCACCATAAAATCTTTACTGGCAAACCAGGCAAAATCGTGAATATTATCTTGTTTATAATGCCACGTTTTTGTTTTGCCTTCAATGAAATGATGACCTTTTTCTTTGATTTGCTGCAATGTTTCTGCATCCTGTAATAAGCCGGTCGCTGCCACAACATAAGCTGAAGGAACTGTTATTTCTACATCAAAGTTTCCAAATTCACTGTAAAATTCACCCTGGTCGAGGTACGGCATCTGGTGCCATCCCTGCCAATCATATACCGCAGGTTTGGGGAACCATTGCGTCACCTGGTAATCTTTGCCTACATGACCGCCGCGTGAAAAATTATAAGGAAGTTTAACTTTGAAAGGGGTGGTGATGATTGTTTTATCTTCCGGCGCTAAGGGTTTCGGCAAAAGCACTTTTATAATATCTATGTTGTCAGTATCATTTATAATTGTCGCATTGCTGCCATCGGCTTTAATGTCAAGCTGATTTATGTATCCTTTTTCATTTGGTTTTGAAAAATAAAAATCAGTTCTTCTTTCTTTTAATAGTTGTTCGCTAAAAGCAGTGCGGTCATTTTTATATGCATTTGGCCATAAATGAAACCAAATAAAATGCAAGGTATCGGGAGAATGATTTGTGTATTCAATTTTTTCGAAGGCGTCAAGGGTATTATCCTTATCATTAAGCGAAACATTTATATTAAAATTTACATTTTGCTGCCAATACTTATGCTGCGCAAATAACAGATGCGTAGTTAAAAGCAGGTATAGAACAAGGAAGATTTTAGTCACCGAAAGATGAATTAGTGAATGAAGATAAAGAGACTATGAATAAGATAGTTTCTCTTTTATAAATAAAATAATGCTGAGAAAGCTTTTAATGCCGGATTTTTTTAAAAATTGAAAAAGCACAACGTTGTAAGCCTGTTTAAACTCTTTTGTTTGCTGTAGTTTTTTCATCAGGAGACTGCATAGAAACACAATTTTAAATTACCGTTATAGCGGTTGTGAGGACACTAACAGCGGCAGCACGCCATTGACAGTGTCCTTACCGTCAACTTTTGAAACCATGGGTCATCTCTAAAATCTTTCTAAGACAGTCTTAAGAAACAAAAAATAAACAGAATAATTATTAAATTCACTTAATTTACCGGGGCTTTTGTTAATACTAAATGTTATGAAAAACTTCATTTTCAAAGCCCTGATGGTTCTATTTTCCATTTTTACCGTGCAAAATACTTTCGCCTGCATCAACTGCAATAAGGAAATAAACGAAGCTATTTTCAACAGCGCTTTTTATCCGAACCTGTTTATTATATTATCCCCTTTTATTGCATTAGGTGTTGTTGTTGCAATTATAGCCCGGATTTCACTTAAAAATCATAATTCAAAAGTCACCGCTTATCCTCATCATATTATTCGGTCTCCGGTACCGCTGTCTGCGGCTGCAACTGTATCAGGAATAGGTATCGGCGGATTTATCGATGGCATTTTGTTTCACCAGGTATTGCAGTGGCACGAGATGATTTCCAATAAAATACCTCCTGTCACCTATATCACTAAAAGCGTAAATATGTTTTGGGATGGTATTTTTCACGCGTTTACGTTGATGGTAACAATAACAGGAATAATACTTTTGTGGAAAGTGATGAAGCGAAACAAAATTGACAAGTCAGGTAATCTGCTGGCTGGCGGGTTAATATTGGGATTTGGTTTATTTAACCTGTTGGAAGGCATTGCTGATCACGAGCTTTTAAAGCTGCACAACGTAAGAGAAGTAACGCCTGATAAAGAGGCATGGAACCTTGGTTTCCTTGCAGTTTCTGTTTTTTTTATTGTTCTTGGTTTTTTAATCTCAAGGCAGAAAAAACAGGATGATGGGCTATATGAATTTTTATGACCGGTTCTTTTGTAGGTAACTATGATGTAATGATCATCTCGGTCGTTTCTTCCTGCACTTCTTCAGACGTTGCTTTGTTTCGTATAATTCTTCCGCCAATCACAAGAATAGTAAAGCTGACCAAAGCGCAGCAAGCCATTACAAGCGTCATAGGTAAAGCAGTTCCGTTATTTAAAAAACTTACCGTTGCAGAGGTAAATGCACCTATTCCCATTTGAATACTTCCCAGCAATGCCGAGGCGCTGCCGGCCGTTTTGGTAAAAGGGGCAAGAGAAAGAGCCGAAGTATTTGGAAACGTAAACCCCTGGCAGCAAAGGAAAATAAAACAGAGAAAAATAGTACTGAGCAATCCTAAAAAACCGAACATAGTGCCGGTAAAAAGAATAACTCCTGTAAGTGACTGACAAAGCAGCGCAATAACTATCACCTGCTCGCTTTTGTATTTTCTTAGTAATAAAGTATTTAGCTGGCTTGAAGTAATAAGGCCTATTGCCACCAGGGCAAATATCCACCCGTATTGTTGTTCGCTTACTTTATATATTTCCATAAAAACGGAAGGCGACCCTGAAATGTATGCATACAATCCTGCCGAAGCAATAGAACCGGTCAAAGCATAAGTATAAAATTGAGGTTCTTTGGCAACCTGCAAAAAGCTACTTATAATAAATTTTGGTTTCAATGAAAAATCCGGGTCAGGCTGTCTGCTTTCGGGCAGATAAAAATGTATAGCTGCAAGTATAAGGGCAGCCATAATAGTAAGAACGACAAAGACATAGTGCCAGCTATATTCAGCGCTGAGGTATCCGCCTAAAGTAGGGGCAATAATGGGTGAAACGCCGACGACAAGCATTAAAAGGGAAAAAACTTTCGCATTTTCGTTAACAGGAAAAAGGTCTCTTACCATAGCTCTCGAAGCAACCATACCGGAACAACTGCCGAGCGCCTGCAATAACCGTAACCAGATTAATGTATCTGCAGAGGTAGCCATAGCACACCCTATAGAGGCAATTAAATAAACGGCTATACCAATATACAACGGTTTTTTACGGCCAAACCTGTCAAGCAAGGGACCATATAACATTTGCCCTGCAGAAATGCCGATAAAAAAGCTGGATAGAGACAACGATATTTTTGCAACCGTAGTATGTAAATCTGCAGCAATAGCCGGAAACCCGGGCAGGTACATATCAATGGAAAACGGGCCAATGGCCGATAAAAGGCCTAATATAAGTATAAGTTTAAAATTTTTGCTTCCCTTCATTTTATTTTATATTCATCAATATCATTCGAACAATATGCCATTCTTATTGAGTTTAAGTTAATGCAGGTTTTCCTACTTTCTGCTTCCTGCTTCATATTTGTACTCCGTACATCATATTTCATACCTCATATTTCAGAAACGTCTGTCATCCGTCATCTGCCAACTAACAGCTTGCCATTAATCAAACAAATCCGATGACAAATACCGGTCGCCCCGGTCGCAGATAATGCACACTATTACTCCTGAAGATAATTGTTCAGATAATTCGACTGCTGCATGTACTGCGCCTCCGCTGCTCATTCCGCAGAATATTCCCTCTTCACGGGCTAAGCGCTTTGTCATGATACGGGCATCTTTTTCATCAACTTCAATAATGCGGTCTATTCTTTCTTTTTCAAATATTTTAGGTAAGTATGCTTCCTGCCATTTTCGGATACCGGGGATATGTGAGCCCTCACCGGGCTGACAGCCGACAATCTGGATAGCTGGGTTTTGTTCTTTCAGGTACCTTGAAACACCCATAATAGTACCTGTTGTGCCCATGGCAGATACGAAATGGGTAATCTTGCCATTGGTATCTCTCCAGATTTCAGGGCCGGTAGTTTTGTAATGGATGGTATGATTATCAGGATTACCAAACTGGTTAAGCATCAGGTAACCGCCTTTAGCCACCTGTGAAAGTGCGTACTCAATCGCGCCTTCCATCGAGGTTTCTTTAGGCGTAAGAATTACTTTAGCGCCAAATGCCTCCATCGTAAGCATCCTTTCGCGCGTGGCATCTTCGGGCATAACTATTTCTATCTCAATATTAAAGAGACTTGCAATCATCGCCAATGCTATACCCGTATTGCCGCTTGTCGCCTCAATCAATTTTATGCCTGGCTTTATCTCACCCCGGTCAATTGCGCCCTTTATCATACCATAAGCTGCACGATCTTTTACACTTCCCCCCGGGTTGTTGCCTTCGAGCTTGGCATATATTGTCACATCTTTATTTACAGGAATTTTTTTAAGTTCAACCAAAGGCGTGTTACCTATCAGGTCAAGTATTCCGGCCATAATTAATATTTATATTTAAATTGGGGTGCAAAGTTGCGCTATCATTGCCACATAATATAAATTTTAGTTTTTTATGTTAGTATTATGACGAAAGAAGATTTCACTTAAACAGGTAAAGTTTATAAGAAGCATAGACCGGAAAAAATTTTTTCTTTCTTTGCTTCTTCTGTCTTTACATAAAAACAATCAAACTATTGTATTTTTAGGCACTAACATGGTTTATGAGTTTTCAAAAACAAATAGCACAAAGTTTAGTTTGGAGGGGATTATATTTTGTAACAGTCCTGGTAATGAATATTTTTCTTTCAAGATATTTCCAGGCAGGCAATGCCGGCTGGATTTTTTATTTAAGCAACAATTTTTCATTCATTGTTATTATTGCCGGGCTGACGATTGAAACAGCGGTCAGCTATTATTCTTCTAAAAAAGATATAGACGATAATGAATTAGCATGGTTTTCTATTGCGTGGTCTATCTTAGTCTCAGTTATCGTTTTTGCCGCTTTGACTATATATTTTTCGATATTTCAAAAAGCGGGGGCGGGTAATCATTTCGATTATTTCTGCTACGCCCTGTGTTATGTTGGCGGCATTCAGATGACAAGTTTTTTTACAGTTTTATTTTATGCCAATAAAAATTTTTTTCTCCCCAATTTTATAATGGTCATTCTTAACACCATTGTCATCCTCATTATACCAAAACAAAATGGCACCTATAATACCAACACACCTCTTATAATTAAATTGTATTTCGCTTTTTTTGTCATTACAGGATTTGCCCTGGCGGGTGCATTTATAATAAAAAAACGAAGCTGGAAAAGATTTTCACTGCCCGGTTTTATACAAATACGCTTATTAATCCGGTATGCATTATTAGCGCTTGCAGCAAATGTAATTTTCTTTTTAGTGTACCGGGCTGATTACTGGTTTGTAGAAAAATATTGCACTGCAGAGGAGCTGGGAAATTATATACAGGTATCTAAACTCGGGCAAATGCTGCTGGTTATTCCAACCATTATATCAAGTGTGGTTTTTCCTCACACTGCAGGGGCCGGTGCGGAACTCACAGAAATAAAAAACAATATTATGCGGATAGGCAGAATAACAACTATGCTCTTTTCTATTCTTTTTCTTATAATAATTTTATCAGGAAAATGGTTATTTCCGCTTCTTTTCGGTCACACTTTTCAATTGATGTATATTCCTTTTGTATTGTTGTTGCCGGGAATTTGGGCAATGAGTAATTTATATATTTTAAGCGCTTACTTCGGAGGTGCAAATAAAGTAAAAATAAATCTGCAGGGAGCAAGCCTTGCTTTGGCAGTGATACTTGCAGGAGATGTTTTGCTTATCCCTCACTATGGAATATTTGCCGCCGCCATTGTAAGCACTGCCGGCTATACAGTTAATTTTTTGTATTCATTTTTTATACTTCAAAAAGAACATCCGGTTTCATTTGCCCAATACTGGAGTATTAATAAAGAAGATATTCAATGGCTGAAAAGTATTATTCAGAAATAAAGGACGTCAGGCTTATTTCAAACCAATACGTTTTGGTTATACCCGGCTGGTACCCAACCTGGCAAGACCAGTTTAACGGCGATTTTAATCAGCGGCAGGTAAAAGCTACAGGATTATATATGCAGCAGGTAGTCTTATACATTGTAAAGGATCAGACTGAGACATTGAGACGCATCGAAACAAGATATAAGCAGCTAACAGAAAATATCGTAGAGATAACCGTAATGTATCCTGCAAAAAGAAATAAATGGTTTGATGCAGTTTATTCGAACCTGATGTATGTACGCCTGCTTTATACTTACGCTGATATTATTCAAACAAGATGGGGCAAACCATTATTAATACATTCTTACATTGTAATAAGAGGCGGATTAGGAGGCATGCTGTTAGCAAAAAAATGGCAAATTCCATTTATTCTTTCAGAGCATTGGTCAATTTATTATCCTGAAGATCCTGGCTTTTTGCTTAAAAGAAATTTTATGTTCAGATTGGCGGTGAAAATGATTTTTAGGAATGTAAAGAGATTTCTTCCGGTAACTGATAAATTAAAAAAACAGGTGTATACATTAGTAAAACCAATTTCGGCAACGATAATACCTAATGTGGTAGAAACAGAGTTTTTCTTTTATAGAGAAGATTCTGCTGAAAAAGTTCAATTTAAGTTTGTTCATGTTTCTAATATGGTTTATCCCAAAAATCCGCAGGGATTGCTGCGGGGTTTTAAAAAGTTTAGTGAATTACAGTCCGGAAGTTGCCTGTGGATGGTGGGGGCTTATCCCCGGGAAGTTTTGAAATATGCAAGAGAAATTGGATTGGATGAAAATACAGTACATTTTACAGGCGAGGTTTCTTACAGGCAGGTGGCAGAAATACTAATCGTTTCCCAATCTCTGGTTTTATTTAGCCGGTATGAAAGTTTGCCCTGCGTTATTTTGGAAGCCCTTTGTTGCGGCTTGCCTGTCATTAGTACCAACGCAGGCGGCATACCGGAAGTAATTAATGAAGATAATGGAATACTGATCGAAAGTGAAGATGAACAACAACTCACGGTTGCCTTTACCCAAATGTTTGCAACGTATAAAAAGTATAACCGAAAAAAAATATCCTTGTCTGCAACCAGCCTTTTTTCTTATTATTGCGTAGGCGGTTCAATTAATGCTGTCTATCAGGAAATAAGAAACGACTCCTAATTTTTCAGTTCATACACCAGCATTATATATTCATTTTGTGCATCTTTTGTTGATTTGCCTTTCAAAGACGCCCAGGCATTATACTTTGCTTTTTCGGCTTCGTCAAAAAAATTTGCGGGTGGTTCTATATCAATATCTCCCTTTGTAGCCTGGTTGTACAAAGAATAGAGCAGTAATAATGTTTCGCTGCCCGCTCCTGTATCTATCAAATTACTTTCGGCAACAGCTTTCTCAAATAGTGATTTCATTTCCATCACATTATTTTTGTCAGCCATAAAAAAAGGGTTTTGACAAAAAAATAATTTTGGAGGATATAATTTAGTCATAGTGTTGGACAAGTTTCCGTTATTACAAATGCAATTTTTACAACAATTTATTAGAAATAGGCATAAACCAGGTTAAAAAATTATAGCATAACAAAAAGCCTTGATTAAAGCTATTGCTTTGTAAAAACCCGAATAATAAATCTTTTTAAACCCACTTAACGTACATATTATAAATAACAATTGTCGATGTAAAAGATACAAAAATTTTTTCTGTTTAAACATTTTAAAAAATTTTTATTCCTAAAAAAGAAAAAAAATAAAAAAGGATAGAAAAAGAGTATAAATAGAAAAAATAAATTTTAAAAATAAGAAATTATAAAATAAATTTTATAATAATACTTTTTGATATTATATTAGCTACTGAAAGAACGTTTATATTTATTCATCCTTAAAAATCAAAAAGGTAAACAAAATTTATAGTAATAATTGTAATAGCAAGGCTTTGTAACAGTGTTTAACATTTATATCCAATATTCTGATACCTGTGAAAAAAAAATCCTATGCCCAACCTCAACGTACTATTAGTTGACGATGACTCGGAGGAGTCGTACTTGTTTAATGAAGCGCTCGAACATGCTCATCTGAACATTCGCCTTTCCCGGGCCAATGATGGAAATGATTTAATATCCTACCTTTTCAGAGAAGCGCCTCCTGACCTGGTTTTTATGGACATTAATATGCCGTACAAAGATGGATTGGAAGCGTTAACTGAAATAAGAAGCAATTCAAAATTTAAAAATTTGCCCCTGATCATATATTCTACTTCTAAAAATGAACGCAGTATAAATGCATGCTACGAAAAAGGCGCAGACCTGTTTATAGTAAAACCAGATGATTTTGATGAACTGATGCAGGTAGTTAAAAAAGTATTTACATTCGATTGGAAAAATTATAAAAAACCTTCACGGGAAAATTTTGTTGTTACCGTATAGCTATATTTTTTAGCCTCCGAAATACTTAACCTGCATTTGTTCGTGGCATAATTGTTTTTACCTCTTAAAATATAAAAATAACTATAAAAAGTACTACTATGCCAACTTCAAACGATAACCAGGATTATGGAAAAAGCGATGAAAAAAATAAACCTAATATCAAAGAAGAGTCTCCTGAAGGAGACGGAAAAGGTTTAACAAGTGATGATTTGAAAGGGAAAAAAGTGGATGCAGACCTGGAACAGGAAACTGATAAACCTGCTGAACAAAAGTAATAAGGTAAAGGGTAAAAAAAATGTTTACGTTATTACCAGTAAACATTTTTTTTTACTTTCTTCCGGTCTTAAAAGAAAAAAACTTACTTTAAAGAAGCGTTATACATCCACAGCAAATACCTAACAGGCTGAGCTATATTTACAAGCTAACGCCAAAATTTTTTCCTTCTCTAACGATTGGTGTGGCTAAAATTTACCACTTTAGGTTAATGTCATTAGTAAAATGTTTGCAACATCGTAGAGGTTAAATGTTGGTAGAATAATGGGCATTATAAATAATTTGCCGTTCCGTAGGTCAGGGAATAAAGTGGCGTACCTGCATACTGTCTGTTAATGAAATGCTACAAACATTATGCTTTTGTGGAGCAAGAAAAAAGAATACTTAACTAAATGACATTTGCCTAAAGGTAATAGTAATTGCATCCTAATCATAATTACCCACGCCATCCCTCATAGAACTACTTTTTCCTTCTTTATTTTTTAGGACTTATAAAATATTACCTCGTTTGCTCATTTAGTCAATTCTGAATTGAAAGAAAAAAACAAACACTATAATAATTAAATTACACGTAGTTGTTCGAGTTCCTTTGGGTCATATACAGCCTGTATCGATAGCCATTCTTTTCTGTTTGCCACAAATGGAAAGGCCACCTTAAGTTCGTGTCGGGATGATTTACTAAATGTTTTTATTTTATTTAATATGCTGTCTGCAGATAAATTTTTATCATAGTAATCTAATACATTTTGGCGCATATCTTGTATTTCAGATGGTTCCATAGCTAAAGCCCTTTCAATTGCCTTTTGCAGCCCTTCCCGGTCGGTAAAGCTTAAACAGTTCTTCGAATTTTCTAAGGCCGGATAAAGCAAATCTCCATACTCCAGTATAGGTATTGCTCCCACTGACATTGCTTCGACACAATTATGCGACCAGGGCATTCTTTCACCAGGCGTGCATATAAAAAAATCAGTCTTAGAAAGAATTTTCAGCCAATCCTCTTCCTGCGTTTTAACCTGGCTGATAATAATTTCATTAATATAATCATTTAAAGAAAGCAATTGCTTTAGTATTAATTTTCCTGAATCACCCTGTAATTTTTTACTATTCTTAAAGTTTGAAAGTATATATTTTATCACTTCAAGGCGCGGCAGTACTTTAAAACATTTTTCAACTTTTGCATTTGCATACCGTATTTCGCTCGTGTCTCCTGCAAAAAACATTTTCATTGTCCTGTTAGATTTTCTTAAGGCAGGCAAAAATGAGGGGTTTGAATAATATTTGTATTGCATTGGATAGGCAGGATAAGGTGCAATACAATCAACCTGACCAGACTTAATAATATCTTTATACTCATAGGCAAGATGATAGCCATAAGAAAGGCGAACAGTATGATTTGGTGTGCCCGGCTGCACAAGCACAATTGTATTTAAAGGAGCAGAAGATTCCCTGACTAAAATGTAGTTTTGTTGCAACAGCAATTTCTTAAAATCCAATGGTTTTTTAAAAGTCCTGAAGTCACGCCATTGTGTTTTGATAATTACATTAAACCCGGCATATTTTAAAAACATGCAAATAATATAAAAATATCTGCTATGGTCTTCACTTTTCAATTGGTGATCAAAATTCAAAATGGCATATTTTCCTTCTTTAATTTTGAAATTTTTCTTAATATACCTTATATTAAGATAGGCAAAACGAAACCCTGCTTTTAAAAGCTTGTTTATTTTCTTAAAAATATTTTTCATGTTTTTTTTCTCGTTTTGCGAAAATATATAAAGATAATAATGTTTTACTGTTCGAAGTCAATGCTCAACCTGAACTTATGAAACAAGAAGAAATTCAAAGCTAAATACTCATTTAACTTTTTTAGTTATACTGCTTTCAAATCTTTAATCCCTTTTCCTTTTTCCCATTCCATCGCTAAAATTTTTGCGTGGTGAGAACACAACAGGAGGTAATATTAAGCGGTTAAAGACTATTTTGAACGAAGCAACCAAAAGGGGAATAAATAAACTAATAAACTTTATTACAATTTATTTTCACCCGAACAAGGAAGTCGAACAGTAAAAGTACTTCCTTCATCAATTGATGAGGAAACTTCGATTGAACCTTTATGCAGTTTAATAATTCTGGAAGTAAGAGATAAACCTAAACCAAACCCTTCTTTGATTCGAACATCATTTGCCCGATGAAATGGTTGAAATATTCTTTCAAATTCTGATGAAGGTATTCCTATGCCCTTATCGCTTACACTAATTATCACTTCTTCATTGTTGCTACTCAATTTAATTTCTGCTTTACTATTGTCAGAATATTTGCAGGCATTAATTACCAGATTTTTTATAGCCGTAAAAAGTAACTCCTCATTACCCAATACCAATAGCTTGTCTTCTTCTTCGGGCAAATCATCAAATTGAAACAGCACGGAACAAACGTTGTCAATTTTATTCATTTCGGCCGGAAGACGAAGTAATACTTCATCTATTCTGACTCTGGAGATTTCAATCCCTTCCGGCAATCCTGAAGCTTTAGCCACCTCTAACAATGTTTTCGTAAGGCTGATCATGTGCAATACATCGTTATAAACCGACTCCATTACTTTGCGGTATTCTTCTGCGTCTCTCTCCCTTTGCAGCGATACTTCTATCTGGTTTGAAACAGAAGTTAAAGGTGTGGAAAGTTCATGAGATGCATTGGAAATAAACCTTTTCTGAAGGTCAAAACTTTCTTTTAACCGGTTTAATAAAGCATTTATTGTATAAGACAAGTACTGCCATTCGTCGTTAGCCTTACCCGTATTTATGTTTAATGATAAATTTTGTGCTGATACATCATTTATTGCATCGGCAATTTTCTTAATCGGCCTCAGTAACCCTTTTGAAAAAAAATATCCGCCGAGACATGTAATAACCAAACCTGCAAAATAGCTTATAAGAAGAATATGCATTAAATGTTTCAGGTTTAATTTTCCTTCCTTGTCTTCGCCTGCCGCTATTATAACCACCCTTGAATTGTTGTCTACATAGTACCGGGCAACAGCATCTTTTTCGTCAATAGTAAAAAAAATGCTGCCTTTTACCCGCGCCTCATTTAAAAGTTTTCCACTTACTGATATAGCCTTTTCATTGTGTTCACTGTATTCATAAACTTTGTTGTTATTATAATCATACACCTGAATTACTTTATTCCTGTAAGCCATAGTTGTAGACGAATCGATCTTTTCTATCAATTGCATTGAAAAAATATGTGGCTGGCTTAATAAATGACCTGTAGTAATTGCCCTGTTTATCAGCCTTGTTTTAATAGTTTGAATTCTGAGAGAGGAGGAAAAATAATAAACCGATATACACACTAAAGAAAGAATAATAGCCACCAACAGGGTAAAAAAGAATGTTATTCGTATTCTTGCCGGCATAATTTAATTTGCTTTAAGAATGTATCCCATCCCAACATGAGTTTGAATAAGCTTTTGCTCAAACGGCTTGTCTACTTTATTGCGCACATAATTTATATAAACATCAATTACATTGGTATTAGTGTCGAAATCAATGTCCCAGACATTGATAGCTATATCGGCACGCGAGACGACTTTGTTTTTATTGCGAAGCAGGTATTCGAGCAATTGAAATTCTTTGGCTGTTAAGTTAATGACAGCATCACCTCTTTTTATTTCTTTGCTATCAAGATTCATTTCCAGATCACCTGCTTTTAAAATCGTTCCTGCGGGAAGGTTTTGGTTCATAGTGCGTTTCAGCAGCACCCTTATCTTCATTACAAGTTCTTTAAACTCGAAAGGCTTAATTAAATAATCATCAGCACCCGCTTCATAGCCTTCTATTTTATCCTCTAATGCACTAAGTATAGTAAGCATAATAACGGGAATTTCCTTATTGGTTGCCCTGATAAGCTTGCATAGTTCGTAGCCATTAATACCAGGAAGATTTATATCTAAAACAATTAAATTGAAGGAATGAGCCTGAAACAATTTATATCCAATGTTGCCGTCATATGCCGCTTCAACATAAAACCCGTTTTCAGATAACCCAAGCTTTAGTGTATCGGCAATTTTTTGTTCATCCTCTACAATTAAAATTTTTCTTTCTTCCATTGTACATAAAACTACAATTAAATGTAATAATTCTACTGTTTCCTTTTTAATTTCTAATTCTATTCTAATCTCTTCTTAATGCATTCCTAACATTAAGTTTTTATGTTTGCTGCATCAATGACAAATTCTTATAATCTTATTGTTATTCGTTCTTCCGGCAGGAATAACAGTTAAGGAGATTTTAATAGGTTTAGGGCTTTTTTTGCTTTTTTCATATATGGTAGAAGCCTCTGTTATTACAGGGGCTTTTTTTTAAAAGCAAATATTACATTTGAAGTTAATCTTTAAATTTGATTCCTGCAACTGGTTTTATAATCACAAAGTGATTTTCGAATTAAAAATTATACTCCATCAACATAAAAAAAAACAGCATGACTAACTTTACCGAAAAAAAAGATGGTTCATCTAAAAGTCATCCGGGCTTAGGCAATATACCTAAAGGCAGCGCTAAAAAAATAATCCTTATAATAATTCTCGTAGCGGTTATTTTAATAGCGGCAATATGGATCTGGAAAAATAGCCAGATAAGCAACATTCGCGAAGAAGCTTCCCATGAAAAGCAAATGATACAAGATCGTGCAAAAACATTAATTATCAATTCTCATAAAGAACACCTGAAACTGTTGGTCAAACCTTACGTGTGGGCAGTGCGGTCTGAGTTAATGCAGGGAAATATTAACCAGGTAAATCTTTATGCAAATGAAATGGTTAAGGAGAAAAATTTCCAAAATATTGTTGTGGCTAACAATAAAGGCATTATTATCTCTTCAACAAACAAAAAAAATGAAGGGAAAGACTTTACAAGCGTAGGGAAGCCAGAATATTTATCGGCGGATACAACCATAGTTGAAAAAATAAATGACAGCCTTTTAGTGGTAAGCAGCCCGATAATGGGTTTTAATAATAAGCTTGGAACATTAATGATTAACTATAAAATTCAGCAACCCGATTTTTAGATCATAGAATTAGCAATTAGTTTTCTAAAATACTTAATCACCTTTGCAAAGGCTTCCTTTTGATATCCTGTTTTACAGTTTATATGTTCGGGCTTCGGTATAAAACATTATGAGCAACATTACTATAAAAGGACTTATGCAAATTTTGAAGAAAGCAGGCGCAGGCTTTATGAACGACAAAGTGTTGAAGCTAAGTGCATCATTAGCTTACTATACTACTTTTTCCCTCGGTCCCATGATAATTGTAATAATTTTCCTTGCCAATATCTTTTTTGGAAGAGAGGCTATCGAAGGTACTATTTATGGCCAGATAAGGGGAATGGTTGGCAACTCTGCCGCATTACAAATCCAGGAGATCATTAAAAACGCTGCCATTAGCGGCAGCAGTACTTTATCTGCCGTTATTGGAATTGCCACCTTGCTGATAGCTGCTACGACTGTGTTTTCAGAAATGCAGGATTCAATAAATATGATCTGGAGCCTGCAGGTAAAAACAGACCGGGGATGGGTGAAAATGCTCATAAACAGGCTTTTGTCTTTTTCTATTGTTGTAGGCCTTGGTTTTTTATTACTTGTATCACTTATAATAAACGGGTTGCTCGAAGGATTTATGGGTAAACTGCAGGAAATGTTTCCTCATACCGCAGTTTATCTGGTGTATATAGTTAACCTGTTAATAACCTTGCTTGTAGTGTCGTTCTTATTTGCAATTATCTTCCGGGTACTTCCGGATGCTGTTATTGCCTGGAGCGACGTAGCAACGGGCGCCATATTTACAGCAGTATTGTTTATGATAGGCAAATTTGGAATTACCTTTTACATTAATAAAAGTAATGTGGGTAATGCTTACGGAGCTTCGGGTTCTCTTGTTATACTGCTTCTGTGGGTGTATTATTCTTCCGTTATTTTATATTTTGGCGCTGAGTTTACAAAGGCTTATGCAATAACATATGGCTCGGAAATAAAACCGAATGATTATGCTGTAACTGTGCAGGTAATTAAGGTAGAAAGAGGCAAAAAAAGTGTGCAGCAAAATGAAAAAGAAAAAGAAGCAACAGATGCAAAAATAAAGAAGGAAGAAAGTTAATAATTAAGTCAGCTATTAAAATTTCAGGCAAAAAAAACCTGAGGGCGCCAGAAAGTGCCTTACTTAAAAGTGACAATGTTTTCCATTAATTCCCTGCCTTCCTGGAAGAGCCATTTTCATTTTTGCCGGGACCACTGCCGGCTTTAGAACCTGTTCCGGAATTTGCTTCACCGGTTCCGTTGCTTATTCCCGTTCCTACGCCGTCATTTCCCGTTGCCCCCGATTGATTACTCATGTGTACGGTATCTGCCATTTCCGGACCTCCCGAGGCTGCTGCACTACCCGTACCATTATTTATACTGTTGTCTTTGGTTCCCGACCTTGAACCACAGGAAGCTAATGCAACCAGCAATACGCTTCCTAAAAAAAGTTTCTTCATTCTTTAATATTTAATATTTAAAAAGTAAAAAGTGTTACAAAATATGTTCAGTTTAACTGATAAGATTTTGGTAATACCTTTTTAAGGTAAAAAACTCATTATTTGATACTTAAAATTGCAAACGCAGGGAATACAAAGTGATAAATTTTTAAAATTTTACCCGGCTTCCCGGAATTTGTCTTCTGCATGTCTGTGTGCTTTTGAGGGTAATTTGCCTGTTAAAAGATGTAAATCTTCATGAACATTTTGTTAGCGATAAACCGGTCTGCCATAATAGTCATGGAGGTCTGTTGTATAAGCTTCACTTATTGGCTGATGCGGGTCAAACTCAGGACTATTTTTTACAGCCTCTGCTGAAATATCAACAATAACAGAAGAAGTTTCCCATTCTACTTCTTTTATCCATTTTGGTGATATCAGCACCTTTTTTCCCGGCAACCAACTTCCCGTATCCACGACCAGGAAATCAAGTTTCCATGTACCGTCATCAATTATAAAATCTTCAACGTCACCTATTGCTTCGTCCGTTGCCCGAATGCTATAGCCTTTCACCGTGCCGGTACTGCGCAAATGCGGATCGCCATCTTCTTTTTTTGCAGGAATGCTGCCTTCATTACCCACAGCTTCTTCAATAGGTACAGATGGTTCCAACATCATACCTGTGGTACCTATGCCTCCGCCCCAAAGCATACCACCCCAATAATTTCCCCAGGGATAATAGTTATATAATTCCATTTCCTGTTGCCTTGAGACCGTTTTTTCGGTATCAATATCGGGGCTGTTCTTTATTTGTTCCGTAGTAAGATTAACGGGAAAAATTTTTGTTTCCCAATCAGGTTGTAACAGGGCAACAGGCGAAATAAGCACTTTGCGACCAGAAAGCCAGTTGCCTGTTTCTGCAATTAGATAACGGATCGTCCATGTTTTATCATCGAAGTAAAATTCCTTCACTTTTCCTATTTCACCATCCGTAGCTCCAATGGTGTAACCAACTAAACTCTTAACGCTGCGAAGCATAATTATTTTTTAAAAATGAATAAAATACTTTATATTATAAGTTTCATGCAAACCTTACTAAATAAAATTTCTTCTGCAAAAGTAGTGATTCGAGTTTTTAATTTACTTGCTTTGTACATATTAACAGGGCAAACACATCTTAATTTTTAAGCCTGAAAGGGCTGATAATTTTATAGAAAAAAGGAATTAGCTAACGTTAAATAATCCCGAAGGGATGATATTATCACTCCTTCGGAGTTTTAAAACACGGCAAATATTTCAGTTTGTATAAATATACCATCCCTTTGGGATTAAAAAACTATTGATTCACCAATTTCTAATTTAGATGCGTTTGCCCTATACACATTAAGTATTAGTTCTGCAAAGAGTATATCGAACTATCTACGTTTACAAAAACCAGGTCTACAATATGTTGTCGTCCATTTCATTATCCGGTACATAATGCCGTAAAACTGTTAATTCATAAACATCATCTATATCTGTTCCTTTACTAAAACGGGTTACTTTAGCAAAGGTTTTATAATGTATTTCGTCGCAAATCACCTTTTTATTTTTTTCATCTAACCTTGCCATTTCTACGGGAATGATGATATGGTTATCTCCATCCTTGCTCAAAAATTCATATACTTTACTTCCATCACCAGCATCAGATGTTTCATACCCGTCTTCTATCACAGATTTATCCAGCTCTGCATCCAGGTACAGAACACGTTGAGCTTCTTTATTTACCAATAAATTGTCCACTTTTCCAATGGTACGGTTATTAGCATCTTCTACCTCCCATCCTCGTACATCACAATAATTATCTGCTACCTTGTAATTGGATAATTCATCTAAATAGTATAGCTTTTTGTTTTTGTCAGTCATAAGTTTTAGTTTAAGCAAGAATACATTAATTCATTTTTTGAAGCAAGTCAGCAGCTTTACTAAAAAAAGACTTCACTGCACTTTTCTGATCAAGGGTCAGTACATCGGGATTGATTGAAGCAGATGCTTTTTTTAATTCCTCAGCCTCAGTAGCCAATGCCGGGTATTTGGCTTGCTGCATCTTTTGCAGAGCAGTACTTAAAATATCCGCCGCCTTCCTTATATTGTCTGCATGCGTTGTTTCAAAACGGCCGTTAGTAATTTTGTTTGCATACTCTTTTGCCTTATCTAAATCTGACTGCACATTATAACCTGTTTCACCAGCCATTGCACTGATTGCCCCGGTTAATTTTAACACCGCCTGACTGGAATAAGCATGATCAAGGCTCATTTTATTTGTATCATTATCTACAAATGCTACGAAAGCGGCAACAGTGCTATTATTTTCGTGAACGTTTAAAAGTTCTATGCCCTCTGTATTTTTTATTTCGGCGCTCTCATTTGTATGCGTATATGAAAACAGAAGGTAGATAAGTAATGCAAGTATGCCAAGGCCTGTCAGTATCCAGGGCCAAACCGGCTTTTCCTTTTCAATTTTAATTTCTGTCATAAAAAAGTGTTTTTTGCTGCCCGATTTCAGCTTAATGAAGTTGCATTACTAAGATTAAGAACGCATTAAGGTTCCATTAGAATTAGATTAAGATTTGCAATTATTATGATTGCAGCAACCGGTTACAATTTCCTAATCAAAGTCTAATCTGATTTTAATTAATATCTAAGGAGAGGAATCTAAGTTTGTTGCGGTTCAGGAAAGTGGCTTTGTATTTATTAATGATAAAAAAAATTAATTATGAAAAAGGTATTATTTACAGTTGCTGGTTTTTTTATTTTTATGGTGCTGCTGCAGGGCTGTGCAGCATCCAAAAAAGCGCCCGTAGTTGGCAAAAACGCTGACTTAAGCGAAAATTTTAAAAGTATAAAAACCTATAGCTGGACGACAGATATTGATAACATTCCGACGGACGAGATATTTATCGGACCAAATAACGTGTATATTTTCAATAATGAATCAGGCAGAAAAAGGATAAAGGACGCAATGCAATATGAACTTAACGCGCGTGGCTATACAATGAATAGAAACAATCCTGATATGCTGGTATCGTTTTTGGTGACAGAAAAACCAGGCCGGCTGCGTACCACTAATGGCTATGTAACGGTATCGTCAGGAGAAAAGGTACGAACAGCAGACAATGTAAGTTATACAGATGTAAAGGCAGGTACTTTAATCATAAACTTCATTGATGCAAAAACAAACACGCAGATTTGGCAGGGTTTTGCATCAGGTATTTTACAAGCTGACCAAATGAACAACGAGACGAAAGTACGTGAGGCAGTTTCTTCAGTTTTTTCGCAGTTTAAGTACAATAACAAAATGTAAAAAAAATCTTTTACATATAAACTTTAAAAGCGCCGAAAGGATATTTTGAAGTTTATGAGTTACTACTCAGGTTTTTTTAAACGCAGAGTTCCAGGAGGTTTTCGCGGAGAACGGCAGAGTTTAATAATATTTACAACCCTTGATAGACCATCGGTTAATAAGTGGGCATTTTTATTGTTTGTCTCTGTGTTTGTTTGCGTGTATTTTTATCTGGGGGTTCCTCTGCATTTAAATTCTTTACGAATTATGCGGACCTGAGTAGTAGCGTTTATGAATGCATTTAAGTCTCTCTTGATGTATTCATTTTTGTAAATAATTTTTTGCCCATATATATTCTCCGGCCGCCCGGTTAAAAATCACTACCTGTGTGCATAATTATTGCATTACCAATAGCTAAAAGGCAAAATATGCAGGTGGTTTTAAAGTGGTTAAGAGAAAGATATACAAATACTGTTAACAGCATTGCTTTTCTGCCTGCTATAATTGCTTTTTTATTTTTAGCGCTCTCATGGTTAATGATATCATTCGACTTTTCTGATGCAGGAAAGAATATAAAAGCACAATTGCATTGGCTCAGTTTAAAAGATGCAACTACAGCAAGAAGCATTATCTCCGCGATCGCTGCAGGCGTTATATCGCTTACCGTTTTTAGTTTTTCAATGGTGATGATTATTTTAAACCAGGCCGCTGCGCAAATGAGTAACCGGGTACTGGATAAACTTATCGGCAACCGTTCACAACAATGGGTGCTGGGGTTTTATATCGGAACTATAGTATACGCGCTTTTTCTGCTAAGTACCATTCGTGATATCGACAGCGGAATACATGTGCCTGCACTAAGCACTTATTTACTGATCACTTTTACCATCATTGATATTTTTCTCTTTATTTATTTTCTTCATTACATAACAAGATCGGTAAAATATGATACTATTATCGGTAGCATTTTTAAAGAGACAAAGGATTCCCTTGAGAAGAAATGCAATCAGGAAAAATCGGCTGACAAACAATATCAATCACAGGAAGGATTAAAAATAAAAACGACAATATCAGGAATTTACGTTGGCTTTCAGAAGCAAAAGCTGCTAAGATTATGTGAGAAGGAAAACTTTGTCATCTCATTTATTTATCCTGCAGGCACTTTTGTTTTAAAAGGCTCTCCGTTCCTTGCTATCTTAAATGTTGCAGAGATATCAGAAGAATGTGAAGATAAAATTCATGTATTAACCAACATTCAACATGGTGAGGTTATTGAAGACAATTATTACTATGGCTTCCGGCAATTGAAAGAAGTAGCGGTAAAGGCATTAAGCCCGGGTATAAATGATCCGGGAACAGCTATATTAGGCTTACAGGCTTTAGCTGATCTTCTTGCTTTCAGGTCATGCCATTTTCCTGAGATTAACCTGAAAGATTCTAATGGCAAGGTTAGAATAGTGGTAAATGAGAAAACATTTGATGAAATATTTACAGCCTTTTTTTTGCCTGTTTGGGATTATGGAAAAAACGATCGTTCGATACAGCAGGAGATGCACTTAATATTATTGCAACTGCGATCACTTACAGAAAATAAACTTATTAACCGGCTATTACAAGAAGTGGAATCAGCTATTACAAAACATGAAGCGGCTATCAGAGCAGAAATTACAACAGGGTAAAAAATGTAAGGCAGCTAACAGCTACTGTTATAAAAAGTAAATATTATGGATAAAATTGTTACAAGGTTTTATGCTTATTACAATGCTTTTCTTAAAGCAATACCCCGCATAGCTTTAGCTATCCTGATATTGGTAATAGGTATTATAGTTGCAGGATGGCTAACGTCTCTTATTAGAAACCGGCTAAAAAAAAGAGCACACGATACCTTAATGAGTGGCTTTTTAGCAAAAGCTATTAAGCTTGTTTTACTTATTACCATTTTTTTATTGGCGCTTAATGTAGCGGGGCTTAGTGGCATAGCAACAGCAATTATGGCAACTTTCGGGGCATCAGCTTTGGTAATAGGCTTCGCATTTAAAGACATTGCAGAAAATTTTTTGGCAGGAATGATACTTGCTTTCAACCGCCCCTTTAGTGTAAATGACACAGTACAGATCGAAAACGTTTTTGGCAGGGTAAAAACAATAGAATTCAGGTATACCAAGATAACCACTTTTGACGGCCGCAATGTTTACATTCCTAATTCAGACGTACTTACCAAACCTGTTTACAATTATACTGAGGATGGTTTTTACCGTTCTGATTTTGTCGTAGGCATAGCTTATGAAAACGACATACAAAAAGCAAAGGAAATAATTACCGCTTGTTTTAAAGAAAATGAAAATGTGGTGAACGATGATAAGCATGTAAGTTTTGTAGCAGAAGATGAATTAGCTGCAAGTACTGTAAACCTGAAAGTGTATTTTTGGGTAACTACCGAAGACTTCAGGCGGGGAACATTGCAAACAAGAGGGATGCTTATTCAAAAAGTAAAAACAAGACTGGAAGAAAAGGGTTTTAATTTGCCGGCAGAGATAAGGGAACTGAAACTGTATGAGGCATCAAAAGCATTTCCCGTTAGCGTAAATGAAGATGCTAAAAATAATGCAAGGACTTAATAATGCCTAAGAAATAAATATTGATCATAAATAAAATAACAAGTCATGAAAAAAAGTATGATACCTGCACTCGCATTTATTTTTGCTGCAATTATTTACACCTCAGCATGTAAACCTAATGGCAATAATAACAGTACAGATGTGCATAACAGTATGGGAGAAGGAATAGACACCACGCATCTTATAAATCAGGACTCTACTTACGCTTCTCCTTACAATCATGATAGTTCTGCAAATTCAGATACTTTGAACACTAAGTCCATTGGTCACTAACTATTTCTTAAATACCTGACTGAAGGTGTAACTAACCTCCAATAATATTTGAAGGATAAAAAGTAGTAAGTGCAATGCCTTTGGCAGTGCCAAAAGAAACTGCCCGGCTTGCTTGAAAAGATAGTTATATGCAAAACTGCTTGAGAGTTTTGCGTATAAGCTTATGAAGGTACATTTGAGTAAACGTCCGCCGGAATAGTTATAGCATTCACCAAAAAAACATTACACAAGCTTCATTCGAATAGCAGATAATCAGCAACTCTCTTTCTCACGCCTTACCTTTGTTTTTTGCCTTCGCTATCTCTGGATTTATGTTTTGTTAACTATCCCTGGATTGTTCGCCTTTACCTCTTTATTGTTTATTTGTATTACCCTGTTGGCTATTCTTTTTATTATGGTTGTTATTGTTTTTAAGCAATTCATTGGATGATTTTCTACCAATGGCATTCTCAGATGCTGAACCTTCCTGCGAACCACTCATTGTGCCACCACCTGCTCCCCCGGTTCCTACAGGGCTACCTGGAGTATAATCGTGCTTTCCATGATAAAGCGAAACTACTTTCCCTCCATGTATCGCCGTTCCTGCGGGAAGTTTTTTTCGACTATTTTTTACACCTTTTGCTGCCGGCGCACTATTTGTACGAGCCGAACGACCAGCGCCAATATTTTGCCCTGAACCGGTTACTCCGCTATTTGTTTGTGCATTTAATAGAGCAGCGCTACAAGTTAATGCTGCTATCATTATTATATATTTCATAATCTTGTTTGTATGATACTTTTCAAAAATGTTACCCATAATTTTAGTGCTTTTTCTGCTTATATTTTACATATATATCATCACAATTTTTTCTGGAGGCTCTATGGCAACAGGCAATGTTGTAAAATCTACCCGCATTATATCAAATTCAGGCTTATCCTTTATCTTTAGCTCCGCTTTGTTTATCTATGTACAACTCTTGCACGACAACCATTAATATAGCTACAAAAGGTGTTGCAAGAAGTACGCCCCAAAAGCCCCCCAATGCACCCATAGCCACCTGGCCCATGATAGTTAATGCAGGAGGTATACTTATCATTTTTTTCTGAACAATTGGCTGTGTAACAGCGCTCTGGAAGATCTGTATTAAAGTATACATGGCAAAGATTATCAGGGCTGTTGTAGGCCCCTGCATAAGAGCTATTAAAACAGCAGGTATTAAAGCGATAAGTGGGCCAAAGTTTGGGATAAAATTCATAAGCCCGGCTATTAAGGCTAAAGTAAGCACAAGCGGCATACCTATTATTAACAGACCTATTGCCGTTACAATTGCTATAAAAAAAATACCGATAATTTGTCCCTTCAGCCACTTTTTTAATAAAGAACTTATCTTCTCTATTAAATCTTTTCCTTTATCCTTTGCTTTTGTCGGTAATAACTTAATCAATCCTTTTTTATAAAGGGCCGGAGATGCTGTAAAGAATGCGGCTAAAAGAATTACAATGTACAGATCGCTCAGCACCCCAAAGCTGGAAGAAAAAAAACTTTTAACAGCAGCAATTGATTTTTTTGAGTCTCCCGAAGAATTTAAATTTTGCAATAGTTTATTGCCGATCGGGCTTTGACCAATCTGATCTTTTGCCTTTTGTATGGTAGCGGGCAAAGTATCCGTTAGTTGCGTAACCTGCTGTTGTATTCTTGCCCCCACAAACCAAAAAAAGGTAACCAGCAAAATGATGTTTAGTATGACAGAAAGAATAATACTTAACTTTGGTGACCAGTGAAAATGTCTTTGAAAGAGACCTGCGACACCATAAAAATAAACGGTGATTATTACCCCGGCAAATACCAGCAACAATAAACTGAACAGTGTTTTAAATAATAGCAGAATAACAATAATTAAAGCAAATATTCCTCCTGTTATCCATACTTTTTTCTGAAAAGACATTCCGGGATCCGTTGTTGAAAAATTTTCCATATTTTATTTATTAAGTAAAAAAATCCACTTTACGCTTACTGACCTCTCCACCGCTGCACCTCTGATAATTTGAATTCTTTTTCAGATATAATAAAAGATGTTTTTTGAAGAGCAGTATTTGTAAGTGGCGCTTCGGGGTTTTGCTGTTCCTGGTAAATTCAGAAGGCAATAAAAAAGTCAGCAACAGTTAGGGAAAATTTGACGTGAGGTGTATAATTCGCTATAAAGCGCTATCATTTTCCCGAGACGTATTTATTACCCTCCTGTAAAATTTTGTGATCGAGCTTTTTGTAGCTAAAGAATACTGACCGTCGAACTTGTATAAAAAAAATCTGCGAATGTATATGCCCGATATTTCGAAACGTTTAAGAGCTGATTGTTCATTAATAGTTGCAATAAACATTCCCGAAAAATAAGTAATAAAATAAGAAGTGGCTTCTTATATGTGAATGACAGCTACTATTTTCACTGCAAATAATATCCATTTTTATCATCAACTTTTAAGGTTTATTATCAATGCCATATTAGCCGAAAGTGCATTAGAATGTTATTAGAATTTTTACGGTTGATTTAATTATCAGAAAAAGCAGAACTTTTAATGCACTGTTTCAAAAGAAAACGTTTTTCCTTCTCTTTAAAATATTTTAATAGCATTCTAATCTTTAAAAACTGCAGATGGTTTTCTTTTTGCTTTATCTAATGGCGAATAAAGCATATCCATGAAATTTTATTCATTTACCTCACACTCTTTAACTATCAATGGAGCTGCAGAGACTTTATTAACTGGCGTAATAAAAAAATATGATCATTTCAAAAGAAGTGCCGCCGGGATGGGATTATAATCCTTCCACATGGTCTCACAGGTTGCCATTAATCTTTGTCGCTTTACTTGGTTTCAGTATTGCCAGCTATCTCTCCTTGTATCAATTGAAAATAATAGATCATGTCCGGGAGCCGTTTTTTGGTAACGGCAGTAAAGAAGTGCTTCACTCTTTTGTGTCTAAGATGCTTCCTGTGCCGGATTCCCTGGTAGGAGCATTAAGTTATTTTATTGATATAATAGCTTGCCTTGCCGGAGATGAGACCCGTTGGAAAACAAAGCCATGGATAGTTGTTTTTCTGGGGTTAGCTGCTATCATGTTTGCTTTATGCAGTATTGCGCTTTTCACAATTCAGGCTGCAGTAATACATGCTTATTGTACCTTGTGTATTTGTTCGGCTTTAATTTCTTTACTATTCGTTTGGCCTGCAACCGCAGAGGGCAGAGCTGCACTTCAATATTTAAAAACATTTAAAGGAAGCAATTTCTTTTGGAAAGCATTTTGGGGAACAAGAAACTTGTAAACAGGCTTGGAAAAATATGAATTATTGGCAGATTGCGTTTTTGTTGGAGAAGTATTTCTTACTGACTTGGGTATTAAATTCCCGGATTGTAAACAAATGAATAAAAAAAAATGTAATAGCACGAAGAGTACCATAAAAAAATTGAATATTATTAAATAAAAAATTATGAAAGCAGAAGTTATAAAACAAGCCTTGCGGAACGGCTCTTCAGAAGATATGGAAAAAAGAAGAAAAATAATTGCTTTGTCAGCTTTGGGGCTTGTTGATTTCAGCATTATATCTCTTTACCAGACAGGAGTTATCAAAAAGCTTCCTGACCTTCCTTACAACATTTTTGATTCCAATAAAGTAAATGCCTCTCCCGATGCGTATAGTATGGGTGTGCCCGATGGACCAATAAGTGCAATAGCTTACGCATCTGCTATGGCTTTGGCTGCCGCAGGAGGCGATGAGCACAGTGGGCGAAAACCTGTTTTTGATTTGTTGTTGAGCGGTATCGTTTTTGGCAATGCCGCAGGAGCTGCTTATTATCTTTATAATATGATTTTCAAGCAGAAAAAAATTTGCCTTTATTGTGTTGGTGGTGCAATTATCAACTTCGCCTCTGCGGCTATTATTGCTCCACTTTTTAAAAAAAGTTATAAAAAAGTTTTCCTGTAAAAACAGTTGTAAAAGTTTAGTTTATGTCAATTACCGTATTGATTACGGTTTCAGGGTTTTTTGGCTGCCTTTATTTTAATTAAACTTGGAGGATAATGGCGATTGTGGGTATGAGATTAGCTGTTTTTACCCGTACTCCTAATTCTGGCAAAAGCTTAATATTTGTTTCATAAGCGGCTGTTCAACCAAAAGCATTACATTGTTCTTTGCGTGTTATAACCTTTCTTTAGCCTGTTAGCCATATACCAACCAACAAAAGATCCCCAGATTACTACATTAAATATTATGGGCATTATTATTCCTTTTGCTAAAAACCCGTTAAACAGGGGCTTACCCATAAAACCATTTACAGCGACCCATAGCCATAGTGTTGGTAAAAAACCAAACAACATACCTTTTACAATGGTAGGGTCTTTAACTACTAAGGCGAAAATAGCACCCCAGATGCCTCCGCTGATTATAAAAAGAACAGCGGCGATGAACTGGTCTGACGGAGGATTTTCGCCAAAAGACCCTCTATACATTGTTACAAATGCAGGTTGGTCCATGCCCATTGCCTGCATAATATACATTATGACTGCCAGGATGATGGCACCGATAGCGCCTGCGATAAATCCATTGGATAGACGGTTGTTCATATAGTTTTTTTAAAAAGCTGCTTAAAATTTTATGCCACCCGTCACGTAAACGCGCTATTCGTTTTATCAGAATGTTTACTGCTAATTTATTTATTTTCGATTCTGAAATTACAACCCGGGATTAAATAAAAGTGCCTGAATAATTCATTGCATTTTTTGCCACTTATTTATTTTAATTTTCAGTTTGTATACATTCTGTTTCTATGGCGCCAAATTGTTTTTGCCCGGTATCAATTCATTGTATTTACGAACTGGTATATTATCTACACTGTTACGGATTTTAGTAAAGGGGAGCTTTAATAAATAACCTGCAGTTAATTCATCCGCATTTCGATATTCCGGAACGCCACTGATAACAGCATCCTGAAGCACATTGAGCCGTAAAGTGCAATGCAAGCGGTCCCACATAGAAAATATTACAGAATAGTTACTGTCTGTTTCTTCGCGCACAACAGAGTGATGTATGCCATGCATTCGTGGTGTTACGATTAATTTGTTTAAAGCCTTTTCCACATGGTAAGCTAATCTTATATTGCTGTGATGAAATTCTGTTGCAGCTTCAAAAATAATTTCATAAATAAGCACGTTTAAAGGCGATGCGCCTGATAAAAAAACGATTGTGCCTCTGTAAAAAAGAGAACCAATCATTTCCCCAAAATGAAAACGTAAAGCAGTCGTCACATCCAGGTCATGGTCAGTATGATGCACCAGGTGAAAACGCCAGAGCAGCGGCAGGTTATGGTTTAAGATATGCCACAAGTAATTGGTATAGTCCATTATAAGAAAAGCAATGGCTTCTTTAATAAAAGGAGGAAGATTGAAGTGATAAATGACACCAAACCGTGAAGATTTATTTTTTACAGCAAGCATATACATAACAGGCAAAACCAAAAACCGCATAAGGCTAAAACCAGGTAAAGAAACTGCGGAATTAATTAAAATCCGCTTACTTCTTTGTTGTGTACGTTTACGCAATCTTCGCTTTCCCTCAAAAACAAACAATACTGCAAACAATGCAGTAAGAAGCGGAACACCTCTGCAATCAAATACTTTTTTAGTTGGCTTCATAAAAAATTATCAATTAATAATTAATGTTCTATCTGCGGGAAAAACATTGTCAATCTGCCATTGTAAGGCACGAAGCGATCACTCTTTAAATTGAAAATCTGTTTATTTTGTCCAGATTGCTTCATCCTTCCTCACAACGACGAGTACGAGCTTAAGTGAACAGCATTGTTTTGACAGTTCTCAGTTACTCAAATATTTTAACCGTGTCTGAATAGATTATTCTTTTAAATCCAGCAGACATCTTAAGTGTTCTGTAGTCTTTAAAACGTCTTCGTTACTCAGGTAATCTCAAATATTATTCCTGCTTTAAAACTATAACTTAAATTCGTTGTTTCTGAGTGAATAAGTATGAGAGTCAATTCAAAAGGGAAAATAACCATGAGATGAATTAAATAATTAACAATGCACTTTTTTTTATAAAATGTTATCCTGCAAATATCGTTTATGCCAAATTCTGTTTATGATGTTATTGTAATCGGCGCAGGTTCCGGTGGACTTGGAGTTTCTCTTTCCATGCTTAAACTCGGGTGCCGGGTTTTGCTGGTAGATAAATCTGATAAAAAAATCGGCGGAGAATGTTTAAATGTCGGATGCGTGCCAAGCAAAGCGCTTATACATGTGTCGAGGATGATACATACTGCCCGGCAATCATCTGATTTTGGATTGGAAATAGTCGGAAAGCCTGACATTGAAAAGGTATTTAAATATGTGCACGAGAGACAGGAAATAATCAGGAAACATGAAAATGCAGCATACCTCAAAGCAGAAGGAATGGATGTTGTTTTAGGAACAGCCTCGTTTGTGTCAAAGGATGAAGTGGAGGTAAATGGTCAAAAGTACAGGGGAAAGAAAATTGTAATAGCAACAGGTTCTAAGCCTGCCAAACTTAACGTACCAGGTGTGGAGCGTGTGAAGTATTACGATAATGAAAACGTGTTTAGGCTTACCGCTTTACCGGCAAAAATTTTAATGATTGGTGCGGGTCCGATCAATATAGAATTAGGGCAGGCTTTACACAGGTTTGGAAGCGAAGTGACGATTGTGGAAAATTCAGGTAAAATTTTATCCCACGATGATGAGGCAGTGACAGACGTACTTTTCGAAAGGCTGAAGCTGGAGGGAATTAAATTTATTATGAATGCACGTTTAGAAAGTTTCAGTTCTCGCGCTATGGCTGTTATTAAACATAAAGAAGGCGCGTTACTCAACGTTGAGTTCGATGCACTTTTTGTTGGAATTGGAAGAGAACTTGATTTTGCAGAATTGAAGTTAGCGAATGCAGGAATCGAAACCAAAGACGGAAAAATAGTTGCTGATGCAAGACTGCAAACAACTAATAAAAATGTATTTTTATGCGGAGATATTGCAGGGTCTTTAAAATTCTCTCATGCGGCCGAACAACATACCCGTCTTTTGGTAAACAACTTTTTTTCTCCTTTGAAAAAGAAACTTAACAACGACCACATGTCGTGGGTAACCTTTTCTGACCCCGAAGTTGCTGCTTTCGGATTGAGCGAAAAACAACTGAAGGACAGGAACACCAGGTACACGAGGTTAGAAAATGATTTTAGTGATGATGACAGGGCGGTCACAGATGATTATCGCTACGCAAAAATGGTTTTGTTCATTACAAAGGGAAGCTGGTTTGCCAGGCAAAAAATATTAGGTGGTGCAATGGCAGCCCCCAATGCAGGAGAACTGATTGAAGAGCTGATATTGGCAAATGCACAGGGCTTATCTATCAATGCCATCTTCAATAAGATCTATCCGTACCCGGTGGCGGCAAGAATAAACCAGCAAACTATTGTAAACCTTAAGCAGGAGCAGTTGACACCAGGGTTGAAAAAATTATTACAATTAGCATTTAAAATTTTTAGCTGATGGATTGGTGGATGCAGTTTAAAGAGTGGTTTCTTAGCCTCGGTGACAAGTACAATGTTAACCCCTGGATTTTTGGCGGTATTTATATTGGAGCTATTCCTTTTTTCTTTTTATCATTAGCCTGGCTAATAAAAAATATCCGTAAAAAAAAGCCTGTAGTCGTCCCTGTTTTGCTGACCGGTTTCTTTTTTGTTTCAGCTTATTTATATCTTATTATTGCCGGCAAAAATATTCCTGTGTGGGTATATATATTTATCGGAGCGATGGTGGCTTATGGCGTTTACTCAACGATAAAAAAAGTAAAAGAAAAAAGTGATACGCACAATTAAATAGGGAGTGTGCAGGCTAAAGAAATGCAATATCTTTCGTAAATACCTGTAAACGCAATGTTATTAACTTAAAAAAAATGTTCAATGCTCAACTTTCAATATTCATTGCCTCAAAAGACCATAATTGAATATTGAATATTGAGTATTGTACATTGTTTATTTGTGTATGCCTAAAATAGGTTGACAAAAAACTGTCACTTATGAAGCATGAAGCTAAGCAAAAATTACAGATTAGGGAACGCAGGATTTTTTCTGAGGAGGTTAAAAAGAAAGCGGTTAAGGAT
>JAABUT010000722.1_pt1 | contig 46545 bp, 48 predicted proteins | sample 5559281 | NCBI WGS metagenome assembly JAABUT01 (sample SAMN10711880, study PRJNA513359) | rock metagenome | isolation source: Antarctica rocks | place: Antarctica: Victoria Land, Ricker Hills nord | collected 2016-01-04
CTTGATCGTCACGACGACAAAAGGCGGGTCATGACCTCGAGGTCATGACCCGCCTTCGTCGTTGCGTGCGGGATGTGCGGGACGGCCGCCAGCGGCGCAGCCGGACCCGCTACGCGGGATCACTCCGGGTGCGAGGTGTCCTCGCGGATGGTGATCTTGACCTCGCGGATGCGCGTCAAGACCCGTTGGCGCAGCTCAACCGGCGCTGGCTGATCCGAGCACGACCGGAGCACCAACTGCTTGACCAGCCGTTCGAGGTCGTAGGCAGCCAGACACGGGCCGCACTCGTCGAGATGTTCCTGGATCTTGCGCTGGTCGGTCTCGGCGATCTCGTTGTCGAGGAACAGGTACACCGCGTCGAGCGCCTCGGCACACCTCGAGTGCTCGTCCACGACGGTGGGAGGGATGCTCACCATCACTTGTCTCCTCGGGCGACAGCCATACCGCGGTCTCTCGCATAGTCGGTGAGCAGGTCGCGCAGCAGCCGCCGCCCACGGTGCAACCGGGACATTACGGTGCCGATGGGCGTCCCCATGATCTCGGCGATCTCTTTATAGGCGAAGCCCTCGACGTCGGCCAGGTACACCGCGAGGCGGAAGTCCTCCGGGATGCTCTGCAGAGCGGCGGTCACGTCGGAGTCGGGAAGGTGTTCGAGCGCCTCGAGTTCGGCGGACTTGTGGCCGCCACCCACGAGACCCTCGGCACGGGCCATCTGCCAGTCCTGGATGTCACCGGTGGAGGTGTGCAGCGGCTCGCGCTGCTTGCGCCGGTAACTGTTGATGAACGTGTTCGTCAGGATCCGGTACAGCCACGCACGTAAATTCGTGCCCTCGGTGAACTGATGGAAGGACTGGTAGGCGCGCGCAAACGTCTCCTGGACGAGGTCCTCGGCGTCCGCGGGGTTGCGTGTCATACGCAGGCCGGCACCGTAGAGCTGGTCGAGAAACGGCAACGCGTCGCGCTCGAACCTCTCGGTCCGCTGTTCTGGGGTCTCGGCCGGAGCCGGCGAGTCGACTGTCATCGTCGCCAAGGGTATCCCTGCGGCGATTCGGGCGTCGTCATGCGACGACCATGGCCGTAGCCGCTCCGGCGCCGGCTTCACCGACGCGCTGGTCTTCACCGTCATACGGTCACCGTTTCCCTGCATCGACGCGGTCACGAGCACGGCTCCGAACGAAGCCCGACCGACGGGGCACTGACGGCCCGTGCGCTGTAACCGAGGACGGCTACAACCGATTCCCGTTGCGCCAGGTCAAGTACTCCGCGACGACGAGGTCACCGACGTCGCGAGCCGTCAGGCCGGTCGATCTGGGCACCTTGAAGCCGTGATCGGCGCCGGGTATCGCGGCGACGGTCACGTTCGCGAGCCCGTCCGGGATCGACGCGGCGCCGCCGAAGCTGTCCCGTGTCCCCGCGATCACGAGCGTCGGCACGCCGGCACCGGCGAGTTCGTCCAGCCGGCTGCGGTCCGGCCGTCCCGGCGGGTGGGTGGGGAAGGCCAGCGCAAGACAGGCCGCAGCACCCACCGCGACCGCCGTGCGGCAGGCAACCCGCGCACCGGCCGACCTGCCGCCGACGACAAGCGGACGCCCGCGGCTCCGGCGGAGCACCCCGGCGTTCGGGCCGTCCAGCCACGACAGCGCATCGAGCCAGGCCAGATCGAGTTGCGCGGGTGCGGCGGCCACCCCGCGCCCGGCCAACCGCCAGGGCTGCTCGAACCTGAGGACGAGACAGCCCTGGAGCGGCAGCCGGTCGGCGAGAGCGGTCAGATCGAGCGCATCCGGCCCACCGCCGGCGCCGTGGCCGAGCACGAGGACCTCGTCGGCGGCACGGGCCCCGCCGGGCGGTGCGTCGACGAGTAGCCGGGCCGGACCGCCGGTGACATCGATGAGGACGGCGCGGGTCACGCCGGACCCGGCCCGCCCAGCGCGGGCAGGTCGTGGAGCATGGGTTCGCTCTCGGCCGGATCGATCAGCTCGGGTGAGTTGTTCGCCACGTTGTTCACCAGTGTCGACACCGGATAAGCCTCGAGCAGTCCCGGAACGGCCGGCCGCAGCGGACCGGTGCCGTCTGCTCTGGCCCAGTCCGCAGGCGGAACCTTCGTCGGGTCGAGCCATTCGCCCATCGCCTCTCCACGAACGAGCAGCGGCATCCGTTCGTGGATCCGACCGACGTCGTCGGCGGCGTCGGTGGTCAGCACGGTGACGGTCCACAGCCAGCGGGTCGGGTCGTCGTCCGATTTCGTGCCGTCACGCCAGATCTCGTACAGGCCGGCCATCGCCAGACTCCCGCCGTCGCGGGCGCGGACGTAGAACGGGATCTTGGCCGGCTTCTTCGGCTTGCGGCCCTTACCCGCGTCCGTGTTCGCCGCCGCCGTCGCCTCGTCGCCCACCGGTTGATACCACTCGTAGTAGCCGTCCGCCGGCAGCAGACAGCGGCGCGATGCCCACGCTTTGCGGAACGACGGCTTGGTCGCGGCCGTCTCGAGCCGCGCATTGATCATCCGGTTGCCGATCGAGACGTCCTTGGCCCAGCTGGGCACGAGCCCCCAGCGCACCTCGGTGAGACGACGGGTGACGACGCCCGGCTCGTCACGATCCGCACGCTCCAGGACCGCGTACACGTCCTTGGTCGGCGCGACGTTGTAGTCCGGCGGCAGCGGCCGTTCCTCGACCAGCGAGCTGACGCGGTCGATGTCGAACTCGAGGACGAGATCGGCCGGGCTCTTGGTGGAGGCGTAGCGACCGCACATACAGGTCGACTCCCTTCGCTGCGGCTCCCGAGGGCGCAGAGCGGCGGGAGCAGACGGTATTCGGCGAGCGTAGTCATCGATCCCGACGTAACCTCAGAACTGCCCGGGTCGGATGACAACGACGCAACGTCGGGCCGCCCGACCCGCGTCAACCGGTCGCAAGAGGTCGCCAGGACGTCCGGGCTCCGGTCCGGCCGGGCGACGAAGGTGTGGTGGCACCGCGAGTTCCCCTCGCCCACACCCCAGGGAGTCCATGCCACTGGGAGGTGACCCCCATGCACGTCGTTCCCGTCCCGCACCGTTCGTCTCCGAACAGCCCGCGTGTACTCGCCGCGGAGTTACCGCAGCTCGTCGCGCAACCACCGACGCCGGACGCCGGTACCGATCGAGAGGTGACCGTCGCCGGCTGGATCCATCGGCGGCGTCGGCTCGCGAACGTCGCGTTCGTCGTCGTCCGCGACCGGTCCGGTCTGGTCCAGGTCGTTGTCCACGACGAGGTGCTGCGCTCGGGCGTCGACGCGATGACCGAGGAGACCATCGTCGAGGTGACCGGCCTCGCCACCGCCAACCCGGCCGCCCCGGGCGGCGTCGAGATCGTCCGACCCCGTTTCAGGGTCCTGTCCGTACCGAGCGAGCAGGTGCCGGTCGAGCTCTGGCGGCCGGCCCTCTCCGTCGGGCTGCCGACGCTGCTCGACCATGCCGACGTGACACTGCGGCATCCTCGTCGACGTGCCGTCTTCGCCATCACCGCGGCAGCGCTGGCGGGATACCGCTCGACGTTGTCGTCACTGGGCTTCACCGAGATCAACACCCCGAAGATCGTGGGCTCGGCGACCGAGAGCGGCGCGAACGTGTTCGGGCTCGACTACTTCGGCCGGCCGGCGTTCCTGGCCCAGTCGCCGCAGTTCTACAAGCAGGCGATGGTCGGCGTGTTCGAGCGGGTCTTCGAAACCGGGCCGGTGTTCCGGGCCGAGCCGCACGACACCGTCCGGCACCTTGCCGAATATGTGTCGCTGGACGCGGAACTGGGGTTCATCGACGACCACCAGGACGTCATGGCGGTGGCGACGCAGGTGGTGCACGGGATGCTCGCGTCGGTCCGGAATTCGGCGCACGCGGCGTGCGAACTGGCCGAAGTGGAACTGCCGGCGGTCCCCGAGGTCATTCCGCAGATCCACTTCGCCGACGCCCTCGCGCTGGTGGGTGCGGACCCCGACGAGCCCGACCTGGCGCCCGAGCACGAGCGGCTGCTCGGTGAGTGGGCGCTGGCCGAGCACGGCAGCGACTTCGTCTACGTGACCGGGTACCCGATGCGGAAGCGGCCCTTCTACACCCACCCGCAGCCCGACGACCCACGTTGGTCGAACAGCTTCGACCTGCTGTTCCGGGGTCTCGAGCTCGTCACCGGCGGCCAGCGGTTGCACCGCCACGAGGACTACGTGGCGGCCATCACGGCGCGGGGTGAGGACCCCGCTGCGTATGCCAGCTACCTGGCGCCGTTCGCGCACGGCATGCCCCCGCACGGAGGCTTCGCCTTCGGCCTGGAGAGGTTCATGGCCAGGTTGACCGGTGCGGCGAACATCCGTGAGACGACTCTGTTCCCCCGGGACCTGCATCGCCTCACGCCATGACCAGCGTCCCGCCCGGGTTGATCGACCCGGGCGGGATGTCCGGCTGCAGGTAGATTGTGTGGGGCCCGACACCCACGACGCACAGCAGCGACCGCAGACCCGGAAGGCCACATGGGGCGCCCGCGCAAGACCCGGCCCGTCGATGACGACGGTGGGTTCGGCGATCCCGCCCTACTGTCCACCGGGCGCGGTGACCCGGGCGACGGGGCGGCCCGCCGGGGCGTGCTCGGCCGACGCGCACTCCTCGCCGGTACCGCCGCCGGGAGCCTTCTGGCCGCCGATGTCGTGCTCGGTGGTCCGGCCAGAGCCGCCACCCCCGACAGTCCCGCAGCCGGCGGACCGGGCACCCTGCACCTGTGCGTCGTCACCGACACCCACGCCGACGTCGACGTGCCGGACCGGCTGGATGCGCTGCGGACCGTCTTCGCCTCGATCGAGGAAGCCGACCCCGATGTCGTCCTGCACTGCGGTGACATCAGCGACTACGGCGCGAGCGACGAGTACGCCGCCTACCTGGCTGCCGTCCCGCGGAACCTGCGCACTCGACTCCGCCACGTCCCCGGCAATCACGAGGCCCGCTGGGACGAGCAGGCGCTGAACACCTGCGGCCGCCTGTTCGGCCAGGCCCCCTACAGCTTCGACATCGACGGGATCCACATCGTCGGACTCAACCCGACCCAGCTCCTCCAGGAACCCGGGCACTTCGGCGCCGAGCACCTCGACTGGCTGCGACAGGATCTCCACCTGACCGGCCGCACTACGCCGGTGCTGATGTTCGTGCACTACCCGATGGGCGGCGCGAGCTACTTCGTCAACGACCAGGACGCCTTCTTCGCTGCCATCACGGGATACGACGTGCGGGCCATCTTCGCGGGTCACACCCACGACCAGGCCGTCGTGGGGATCAACGGGCTCGTCCAGGTGACCGGAGCGGCGACGTTCGCGGCACCGTCCTACTACGACGTGCAGCGCGTCGTGGGTGACACCGGCAGCTCCGACCGTCTCGAGGTCGAGGTCGTGACCCCGACCCCGGACGGCGCGGAGGTCCGAACGCCGGTGGTGACGATCCCCCTCAACGGCCCGCGGGTCGGCGGTCGGCTCATACCGACGTGGGCCCGCGTCGGCGAACCGACGGCCGGCGGGCTCGATCTCTCCGTCCGGATGCCGCCACGCGCTCAGGCGGCGACCCTCTGCGCACTGGTCTATCCGCAGGCGACGTTCGGGCACCAGAACGCCGGTGCGCCGGTGGCCCTGAGCGGCGAGGACGGTCACTTCGCCGGCCGAGTCGACATCTCCGCTCTGCCGCCCGGTCAGCACCGGCTCACGTTCCGGGCGACGGCCGTGGCCGGACCGGGCATACCGATGACACACGAACAGACGAAGGCGTTCACGATCCCCCGCGATGCGACGGCGGACGGACCGAAGGTCGCCTGGACGCACCGGCTGCCGGGCCGGATCCAGGCCGGACTGGCGATCGACGCGACCGGGCACGGCACCGGCCCGGTGGTCGTCGCCGCCACCACCAGCGGTCGGATCGAATCGCTCGCGGTCAGCGGCGCCAGCTTCCTGCCCGAGTGGCAGGTGACGGTCGGTCCCGTGTACCGGTCGCCGGTGTTCAGCACCGACCGGTCCACGCTCGTCGTCGGGGACACCGACGGGATTTTGCACGCGCTCGCCGCCGACACCGGTGCCCGCCGCTGGCGTGCGAATCTGGGCGTCCCTGTCCTCGGCAGCCCGCTGATGATCCGGCTCGCCGGCCATGACGTCGTCGTGGTCGCAGCCGGTCGGCAACTGCACGCCCGCTACCTGGCCACCGGCTCGCCGGTCTGGTCGACGTCGATCGGTGGGTTCTCCGCCGGCCGAGCCGCCTACGACGGGTCGACCCTGGTCATCGGTGCGGGCGACGGCACCGCCCGCGCGGTCGATGCGGCCACCGGCAGCATGCTCTGGTCGACGTCGGTGACCGACCGCGAGACCGCGTACCTCAAGCTGATCTACGGTGCCTGGAACTCGACCGTCGCGTCGCTACCGGGCGGGCTGGCGCTGGTGTCTACCGTGTCGTCCGCCACCGCGCTGCGTGTCGTCGACGGCAGCGTCGCCTGGACCATGCCCGGCAGCTACCTCTACACGCCCTCGACACCGATCCCGAGCAGCCTGGGCACCCGTGACCTGCTCATGATCGACGAGTTCGGCCGGGCCAGCCGCGTCGATGCCGTCAGCGGCACCGTGCGGTGGAGCCAGACGGACGCGCGCGCAACGGTGCCGCGGTCGCTCGACGGCGGGCCGGTGCTGCGCTCGGGCCGGGCTTGGCTGCTCGGCACCACCGGCCTGCTCGCCGCGGTCCGGCTGGCCGACGGGGTGGTCGAGGTCACCCACCAGCTGAGCTCGGCCAACAGCTTCAGCACCCCGGTACTCCACGGCTCGACGTTGATCGCCGGCGACCAGTCCGGCGTCGTGCGCGGCGTCACCCTCCCGTGAGCGGACGGCTCACCGGCCGGCCTCCCCACGCGGTGAACCGAGTGTGCGAAGCAGCGCCCGGCAGGGTACTAATGCTCCATGAGCATGGTGAGATTCGTCGCGCGTTCACTGCTGGCCGGCTTCTTCGTGGTGCACGGCGCCCAGGCCGTCAAGAACCCTGACCCGTTCGTCGCGGACGCCGAAGGTGTCGCCAGCAAGCTGAGCCCGCTGCTGCACCGGGTCGCGCCCGACCAGGTCAGCGCACGCATCCCCGACGACACCCGCTCGCTGGTCCGGCTCAACGGCGCCGTCCAGGTTCTCGGTGGCCTGGCGCTGGCTTCGGGCATCGGCCGCCGGGCCGGGGCCGGCGCACTGGCCGCGACGCTCATCCCGACGACGCTGGCGGAGCACGCCTTCTGGGCGGTGAAGGACGACCCGGCGGCGCGCGACGCCAAGGTCGGCCAGTTCCTGAAGAACGCCGCACTCTTCGGCGGACTGCTGATCGCGGCCGGTGATACCGAGGGAGCACCCGGCCTCGCGTGGCGGACGAAGTCCGGCCTGGAGTCGGCGAAGAAGTCCTCCGGCCGGACGATCAAGACGGCCAAGCGCGAAGCCAAGCTGGCCAGACGAGCTGCGCGCGCCGAGCTCCCGTTCTGAGCACGGCCCCGATGTCCACCACCGCTGCCGGCCCGGGCCACCCGCCGCGTCCGCGCACGGGCGCTGCGCCCAGCGGTGACTGGCCGGCGCCGGTCGCGCCGAGCCCGCTCTCGGCGACCGTCACCATCCCTGGCTCGAAGTCGCTGACCAATCGCGAGCTCATCCTCGCCTCCACGGCCGACGGACCCAGCGTCCTCACCGAACCACTGCGAGCCCGGGACACCGACCTGATGGCAGCCGGCCTGCGCGCGCTGGGCGTCGGGATCGAGGACTCCGCGGACGGTCACGGCCTCGTCGTCACTCCGGCTCGACTGCACGGTCCGGCCGACGTCGACGCCGGCCTCGCCGGCACCGTCATGCGGTTTCTCCCGCCGGTCGCCGCGCTGGCCGACGGCCCGGTCGCCTTCGACGGCGACCTGCAGGCCCGGACCCGGCCGATGGCACAGGTGCTCGGAGCACTCCGTGCCCTCGGCGTCCGCATCGACGACGGTGGACGCGGGTCGATGCCGTTCCGGGTCGAGGGCGCCGGCCACGTTCCCGGCGGTGTCGTGACGCTGGACGCGTCCGCGTCGTCCCAGTTCATCTCCGCACTACTCCTCGCCGGGGCCCGTTACGACCGGGGGGTCGACGTCCGTCACGACGGCAAGCCGGTCCCCTCGCAGCCGCACATCGACATGACCGTCGAGCTGCTCCGCTCGCGGGGGGTCGAGGTCGACGACAGCGAACCCGACCGCTGGCGAGTGTTCCCGGGCTCGGTCGCCGCGCGCGACGTCGCCATCGAGCCCGACCTCTCCAACGCCGCACCCTTCCTGGCAGCGGCCGTCGTCGTGGGCGGCCGGGTGACGCTCAACGGCTGGCCGGCGAAGACCACCCAGCCGGGTGGGCAGCTCCCGTGGCTGCTGCGCGCGTTCGGCGCCGAGGTGACCGAAGTCGACGGAGAGTTGCGCGTCGTGGGCGACGGCAGGCCGGTGGGCGTCGACGTCGACCTGCACGAGGTCGGCGAACTCACACCGGTCATCGCCGCGATGGCAGCACTCGCGTCGGGGCGTTCGTTCCTGCGCGGGGTCGCCCACCTGCGCGGTCACGAAACCGACCGGCTGGCGGCGCTGACGACCGAGTTGACCCGCGTCGGCGCCGACGTGACCCAGGCCCAGGACGGCCTCGTCATCGATCCCCGGCCGACGCACGGTGGCCTGATGCGTACCTACGCCGACCACCGGATGGTGCATGCTGCGGCGGTCGTCGGCCTGCGGACGAGCGGCATCGTCATCGAGAACGTCGCCACCGTCGGCAAGACCATGCCCAGCTTCACCGACGTCTGGACCGAGCTCCTGGCCGGTACCAGCACGTGAGCTGGAGTCGGGACGAGAACGCGGAGTACGACCGGCCGCAGCGCCGGACGCGCCCGCGGACGAAGAACCGGCCGGCCCATGACGACGCGGAGATCGGCGTCGTCATCACCATCGACCGGGGCCGGGTGACCTGTCTCGTCGATGCGCAGAGCCCCGACGAGCGGCTGGTCACGGCGACCAAGGCACGTCAGCTCGGCCGACGTGCCGTCGTCGTCGGCGACAGGGCGAAACTCGTCGGCGACCTCACCGGCGAGGACGGGTCGCTCGCGCGCATCATCGGCGTCGAGGACCGCACGACCGTGCTCCGCCGAACCGCCGACGACGACGATCCGGTCGAGCGTGTCGTCGTCGCGAACGCCGATCAGCTCGGCATGGTGGTCGCGCTGGCCGATCCGCCACCGCGGACCCGGCTGATCGACCGCTGCCTGGTCGCCGCCTACGACGCCGGGATGGATCCCCTGCTGGTGTTGACGAAATCCGACCTGGCCGACCCGGCGGAGCTGCTGTCGCTCTACGAACCACTCGGTGTGCTGGCCGTGGTGACGACCCGCGAGGACGATCCCGAGCCGATCCGGCATCTGCTCGTCGACCGGACGACGGTTCTCGTCGGCCACAGCGGCGTCGGCAAGTCGACACTGGTGAACGCGCTGGTGCCGGACGCCAACCGGAGCGTGGGCGGCGTCAACGCCGTCACCGGTCGTGGCCGGCACACGTCGACCTCGGCGATCGCGCTGGCACTGCCGGGCGGCGGCTGGATCGTCGACACTCCCGGCATCCGCTCGTTCGGTCTCGCCCACGTGACACCGGAACGCATCCTCGAGGCGTTCGGCGACCTCGCCGAGGCGACCGACGACTGTCCCCGCGGCTGCCCGCACACGACCGGCGCGGAGGAGTGCGGGCTCGACCTGGCCATCGCGGGCGGACGGCTCGATCCGCACCGGGTGGCGTCGTTCCGCCGGTTGCTGGACGCACGGCTGGGCAACGAGGAAGGCTCGCCGGATGGCGAACGCTCTGGCTGAACTTCTCGTCCCCGACGCCGTCGCCTGGCGCGCCTGGCTTCTCGAGCACCATGCCGACTCCCCCGGCGTCCGGCTCGTCCTGCACAAGAAAGGCGGTGACGTCACCGCGCTCGACTACGCCGGTGCGCTGCAGGAGGCGTTGTGTTTCGGCTGGATCGATGCGCAGGTCAGTCGCCGGGACGAGGGCAGCTTCTTCCAGCGGTTCGTACCGCGCCGGCCGAAGAGCATGTGGTCGGCGCGCAACGTCGGGTACATCGCCGCGCTGACCGAGGCCGGTCTCATGCACCCGGCCGGGATCGCGGCGGTAGAGGCCGCCAAGGCCGATGGTCGTTGGGACGCCGCCTACGCGGGCCCGGCGACTGCGCAGACGCCGCCCGATCTGATGGCCGCGATCGCAGCGAACCCGGATGCGCAACGCACCTACGACGTCCTGACCTCACAGAATCGATTCGCGCTCGGCTTCCGGCTCGGCCAGGCAAAGCGGGCCGAGACGCGCGAGCGCAGGATCGCGGACTTCGTCGCCATGCTCGCGCGCGGCGAGACGTTCTATCCGCAACGCAGACAGCGGTCCTGACGGGCGGTTCAGCCGGCCTTGACGCCCGACCAGGCGGCCCGCGAGCCGGCGTCGCCGACCCGCGCCACCTGGATCGCGACGACGACCGAGATCACGACCAGAGCCACGGCGATGGCGATCTGGACAGCGCGACCACCGACGGCCGCCCGAGCCAGGGCGCCGGAGGCGAGTTGCGAGCTGCCGCCGAGAGTGAACACGGCGATCAGGGCGATGATCACGAAAACGTAGACGAGCAGCACGAAGACGTTCGCGCGGTCCTGATGGATCTTGACCAGCGGCGAGTTCGCGAACGCGGACTGGAGCTTCTGGCCGCTCTGCTTGGCGACGAAGGTCGTGATGACGCTCACGATCGCGCCCGCGGCGAGCGGCCACCGCAGCAACCATCGCTGCTTCGGGAGGACGGCGAACACGATGGCGGCCAGCACCGTCAACGGCACCAACACGACCACCGCGTGCACGACGAGCGGGTGCAACGGAAGCCCGTTGAACATCCCCATGCGCAATCCTCCGGAGCACTAGGTAATCGGCTGGACACTGCTGACACGTACCCGGGCGGTGATCGGTTCAGCACTACGGTAGGGCGCATGGCATCCGGGCACATCGACGACGTGCGACTCGCCCACCTGCTCGCTGATGACGCCGACTCCCTGTCGATGAACCGGTTCCGTGCACAGAACCTGCAGGTATCGACCAAGCCGGACAGCACCTGGGTCAGCGAAGCCGACACCTCCGTCGAGGAAGGTGTGCGCCGCACCCTGTCCCGGGCACGTCCGCGCGACGCGGTCGTCGGTGAGGAGCAGGGCAACACCGGCTGGGGTCCGCGTCGCTGGGTGATCGACCCGATCGACGGGACCTCGAACTACGTTCGCGGAGTCCCGGTCTGGGCCACCCTGATCGGCCTGATGATCGAGGACGAGGTGGTTGCCGGTGTTGTCAGCGCCCCTGCCCTGGGTCGCCGCTGGTGGGCCAGCAAGGGCGATGGCGCGTTCGCCGGCAAGGGGCTGATGTCGGCTCAGCCGTGCCGCGTCAGCTCGGTGCCGACGCTGGCGGATGCACAGATCTCCTACTCCTCGCTCAACGGCTGGCAGGAAGCCGGCCGGCTCGTCCCGTTCCTCGACCTCCTACGTCGTTGCCGGCGAACCCGCGCGTTCGGTGACTTCTGGTCCTACATGTTGCTCGCCGAGGGTGCCGTCGACATCGCCACCGAGCCGGAACTCAAACTGCACGACATGGCCGCGCTCGCCATCATCGTCACCGAGGCGGGTGGCCGCTTCACCGGACTCGACGGAGTCGACGGCCCCAACTCGGGCAACGCGGCCGCGACGAACGGGCTGCTCCACGATGCGGTGCTGGAGATCATCGGGGATGCGGCCAACGGTGCCGTCGACGAGGACGACGCGGACGCGTGACCTCTCGGCCACGGGCCATCCCGGCCGTCGCGAGCGTCCTGCTGATCGGGCTGCTGACCGTCGCCGGCTGCACGTCGCCGGAGCCGCCGTCGGTGACGCCGAGCCCGATCGCCGGCGCACCGTCGGGCACCGCGTCATCTGGTGCGCCGACCGTGGGTTTCAGCACGTATCCGGCCGACCGGGCGCCGGTGCTGCCCGTTCTGACCGGCGCCGACCTCGCCGGCTCCACCCTGACGGTCCCGACTGCGGGCGTAGCCGTCACCGTCGTCAACGTGTGGGCGTCGTGGTGTCGTCCGTGCGTGATCGAGATGCCGAAACTGCGGTCGGTCGCGGCTCGCTTCGCGGCCGACGACGTCGTGGTCCGGGGGATCGCCACCCGCGACAACACCACCGCAGCCACCAGCTTCCTGTCCGCCACCGGGTTCGACCTGCCCAGTCTGGCCGACCCGAACGGCGCGAACGCCGCCCGCTGGAGTGCGTTCGTGCCCGCCGCCGCGGTTCCCAGCACCCTCCTCGTCGACTCCGCCGGACGGATCCGCGCGCGCTGGATCGGCCCGGTGGACCAGACCCGGCTCGGCGACGAGATCTGCGCGACGTTGCTGGCGGAGAAATCCCCTGCCGCATCCTGTCCCGGCTGACCGCCGTTCCGGCATCGTTCGTCCCAGACCGGTGGGCCCGCCTGTCGCCGCCGGCACCGACATGCACGAGAATGACCGTCGATCGTCGTCGGACAAGAGAATCGTCGAGCTCTCGAGGAGACCGCCATGTCAGCAGAAGCCACCGCGTCCATCGGTGTAACCGGCCTGGCGGTGATGGGCCGCAACCTCGCCCGCAACCTCGCCCACCACGGGTACACGGTGGCGCTGCACAACCGCACCCAGTCGCGCACCGACTCCCTGATCGCCGACCATGCGTCCGAGGGTGACTTCGTCGCCACCACCTCGATCGCGGAGTTCGCCGCCGCGCTGGCGAAACCGCGCAAGGCCATAATCATGGTCCAGGCCGGCCCGGGCACCGACGCCGTGATCGACGAACTCGTCGGCGTCTTCGAGGAGGGCGACATCATCCTCGACGGCGGGAACGCCCACTTCGCCGATACCCGGCGCCGGGAGAAAGCCCTTGCGGAGAAGGGCATCCACTTCGTCGGCACCGGCATCTCCGGCGGCGAGGAAGGTGCTCTCAACGGTCCGTCGATCATGCCCGGCGGTTCGGCCGAGGCGTGGGAGTCGGTGGGACCGATCCTCACCTCGATCGCCGCCGTCGCGCAGGGCGATCCGTGCTGTATCCGCGTCGGCGCCGACGGCGCCGGACACTTCGTGAAGATGGTCCACAACGGCATCGAGTACGCGGACATGCAGCTCATCGCGGAGGCCTACGACCTGCTCCGCAAGGCGGCCGGGCTGTCACCCGCGGAGATCTCCGAGGTGATGACGTCCTGGAACTCCGGTGACCTGGAGTCCTACCTGATCGAGATCACCGCGACGGTTCTCGGCCACGTCGACGCCGCCACCGGCAAGCCGTTCGTCGACGTCATCCTCGACCAGGCCGAGCAGAAGGGGACCGGGCGCTGGACGGTGCAGTCCGCGCTAGACCTCGGCACGCCGGTGTCGGGAATCGCCGAGGCGGTGTTCGCACGTGCGCTGTCGGGCCACGCGGAGCAGCGGGAGCCGGCCCGTGACCTGCCCGGCGCGGCGAACCCGTGGGAGGTCGAGGACACCCAGGGCTTCATCGACGACGTCCGGGCCGCTCTGTACGCGTCGAAGGTGGTCGCCTACGCGCAGGGCTTCGACATGATCGCGGCGGCCGCCAAGGAGTACGACTGGGACATCGACCGGGCTGCGGTCTCGCGTATCTGGCGTGGTGGCTGCATCATCCGGGCCCGCTTCCTCGACCGAATCTCCGACGCCTACATCAAGACGCCGGATCTGCCGTCACTCCTGGTGGACCCGTACTTCACCGACGCGATCGCCAGCGGCCAGGACGCCTGGCGGCGGGTGGTGGCGGGTGCGGCGTCGTCCGGCATCCCGGCTCCCGGGTTCGCCTCGGCACTGTCCTACTACGACGGGCTGCGCGCCGAGCAGTTGCCGGCCTCGCTGATCCAGGGCCTGCGCGACCTGTTCGGAGCGCACACGTACAAGCGAAACGACGGCCCCGGGACGTTCCACACGTTGTGGGCCGAGCACGGCCAGCCGCAGATCGACGCCTGACGCGGATACTGGTCAGTCGGGCGGTATCGGCGGCATCGCGTCCCGTGCGGTCGTCGCGTCGAGCCCGGTCACCTCGGCGAGGTCGACGACGATCGAGCGGATCTGCGCCAGTACCACCGTCGTCGACAGGGTCGGGGTGAGGTCGTGCGCCGAGCTCGCGACCCCGATCGCGGCCAGCTCGTCGCGGTGCCCGTCGAGGCGCTGGTGCGCGGCGAGGTCATCGGCCAGGGCGGCGACGACGAGACGGAGCCGGCGGATGAGCTCCACGGTGCCGGCCGGCATCTCCTCGCTCCGCCAGATCGACACCGCGGAGCGACGGACGAGGACCCGGACGTTGCGGGTCGCGCGGTCCAGCGGTGGGGTCAGCCGAGCCATCTCGGCGGCGTCGGCGCCGCCGCGTCCGGGCCGTCGCCAGAGCAACGGCAGCCGCGCCGCGCCGACCCCTTCGGTGACGGCGGCGGACAATTCACCCGTGCGGGATTCGGTGTCACGCGCCCGGGACAGCACCCGTTCCGCGGCCTGCTCGTCGCCGGCCACAAGGGCAGCGACGATCTCGTCGAGGATGACGGCCGTCTCGTCCAGGAGGGCACCGGCCAGCTCACGTGGGCGGGCAGTGGCCCTCGACGGAACCACCAATGCGAGGACGAGCGCGACCAACCCTCCGATGACGGCGTCGAGCCAGCGGTCGAACGCCCCGTTCGGGCCGACGACGGTGGTCACGACGATCGACTGCACGGCCGCCTGGGTGATCATCAGCGCACCGGCGCCGGCCAGCAACGCCAGCGACATGGCGACCGTGACGACCACACCGACCTGCCACCAGCCGACGCCGGCCCAGACCCGGAACAGGTCGCCGATGGCGATGCCGATAGCGACGCCGACGGTGACGTCGAGGCCGCGACGCAGCTGCTGGCCGCGGCTCAGGCCGGCCACGATCACAGCGACGACGGGCGCGAAGAACGGCGCGATGTGTCCGACCAGGTTGTGCGCGATGAACCAGGCGAGTGCTGCGCCCACGGCCGATTGCGCGATCAGGAGGTCTCGCGACCGGAGCCGGGCGAGGCGGACGCGCACCGAGAGTCTGCCCCGGTTCGCGGCGTCGCCGGCCGTGAGTTGTCCCACCGAGCGCAACTCCGGAAGGGTCCACCGATGAGCCGCCACGGCCCCATGATGACCCGCGCCCGGCACCGCATGCGCTGAGGGCGACCTGAAGACGGTTTGGTCCCGGGCGCCGTACTGCGTACCTTCGGCTGTGGCCGGGACTTCGTCCCGGTCGGTTCCGACAGCGCCGAACCCCGTCCGGTCGGAATCTCACAAGTCCTCGACGGACGGGGCCGGGGGACCCAATCCAGAGTCCTCGAACGACATCCGTCCCTTCGGGGACTTGGGGTGAAGTCACCGCGCCGGACACGTTCCGGCGGGTGGCCGGGCACCGATCGCCCGAACCCGACAGCTAACCCCGGACGCGTTGGATCGGGAGGATCCATGTTCATCAATCGTGCCCGCACGGGCTCGAAGCCAGGACGCCACCGCAAGCCGAGTAACACGCGTGGCCGCATGATCGCCTCGACCGTGGCTGCCACCGCTGTCGTCGCCGCACCACTCGCACTCAGCGCCGCACCGGCGCAGGCCGCCGGATCAGTCTGGGACGGCGTCGCCGCCTGCGAATCCGGTGGCAACTGGCACATCAACACCGGGAACGGCTTCTACGGAGGCGTGCAGTTCACCAACAGCACCTGGCGCGCCTACGGCGGCGCGAGATACGCCGCCCGGGCCGACCTCGCGACGAAGGGACAGCAGATCGCCATCGCCGAGAAGACGCTCGCGAGCCAGGGTCCGGGTGCGTGGCCGGTGTGCTCGATCAAGGCCGGTCTGACGACCTCCAACGGTGGCGCCGCCGCAACCGGTGACACGTCCAGCTCCACGAGTCCCACGAGCTCGTCGAAGCGCCCGGCCACTGCGTCGAGGAGCTCGGCGAAGGTCGCCACCCGGTCCGAGTCGCCGAACGAGTCGGCCCAGCCGAGGGTGGCGCGAGTCAACGAGGGTGACGGAGACGCCGAATACCGGGTCGTGGCGGGCGACACCCTCGCTGGGATCGCCGCGTCCGCACACACCGCTGGCGGATGGCAGACGCTGTGGGCTCGGAACGGTGCACGCGTCGCCGATCCGAACCTGATTTTCGTCGGTCAGCGGCTCGACGTTCGCTGATCGCAGTCGGCTGATTTCACAGCGTCAGAACGGGGCGTCGACCGTGTCGAATCTGGCACGATCGGCGCCCCTACGCACTTTGCAAGTCCGATTCCGGGACGTAGCGTGATGCCTCGTCCGGTCAACGACCGGTCTCGGTGCCGATACCGCGTAACCCCGTCCGATCGGCGCCGACACTCCGACAGTCCCTGTGACGGGGCCGGGGGACCCACCATATGGTCCCGAAAAAGACTTGGGGTGAAGCCGCCCCGCAGCTGCCGCTGCGGAATGGCCGGGCACCGATCGCCCGAACCCGACAGCTAACCCCGGACGCGGTGGATCGGAGCCACCATGCTGTCTACGTCCCTGTCCCCCGGGCGCCATAAGAAGCCCTCCCACACCAGCAGGAAAGCCCGCGCCGTTGCGGGCTCGGCCATCGCGAGCGCACTCGCCATCGCCCCGGTGGCTCTCGCCACCAGTCCTGCCAACGCAGCCGGTTCCGTCTGGAACCGCGTCGCCCAGTGCGAATCCAGCGGCAACTGGAAGATCGACACCGGTAACGGCTACTACGGCGGTCTGCAGTTCAGCCACAGCACCTGGCAGGCCTACGGTGGCGGCCAGTACGCCTACAACGCGAACGGTGCGACGAGGGTCGAGCAGATCACCATCGCCCGCAAGACCCTGAACGGCCAGGGCCCGGGCGCGTGGCCGGTATGCGGCCGCAAGGCTGGACTGACCCGCGCCAACGGCAACGCGGACACCGGCGGAGCTCCGTCGAAGAGCAAGTCGAAGCCCGCGCCGAAGAAGCCCGCACCGAAGAAGCGGGCTCCCGACGGCAAGCTCGACTACACGGTCGTTCGTGGCGACACCCTCGCCAGGATCGCCACGAAGATGCACGTGAGCGGTGGCTGGAGAGCCGTCTGGGCGAAGAACAAGACCCGGGTCCACAACCCGAACCTCATCTACGTCGGCCAGCGTCTCGACGTCAAGTAGCAAACGACGCCCGGCGTCTCGACGTCGGCTCGATCGACGATCGCGCGGAGCCGGCCCGGGTGGAGAACACCCGGGCCGGCTCTTCGTAGTCGTCCACAGCCCGGCCGACGTTGATCTCGTCCACAGGCGCGTCCCGACTGTCGGTGGCCGCGGTGACTCTCATCCCTATCGCACCGGCAGCAGCGCCGGTGCCTGGCGAGGAGACCGACATGACGCACGACAGCGACCCGACAGACTCGAACGACCCGGTCGAGCAGCGGTTCTGGATCAACACCATCTCGCTGGAACACGTGACCCTAGGGGTCAGCGGCGGGTTCGTGCAGGCTGATCACGGCAAGCCGACGAGGCTGCGCTGGCTCCACAGCGGCGACTGGATCGTCATGTACTCCCCCCGCGAGGGCATGCGGGCCGGCGCCGCCGTCCAGGCGTTCACCGCACTCGGGACGATCACCGACGACGAGCCCTACCAGGTCAGGTTGGGGCCCGACGTCGAACCGTGGCGGCGCCGGGTTCACTGGCAGCCGTGCGCGGCCGCTGATGTGCGACCGCTGCTCGTCGATCTCACGTTCGTCATCGACAAGGTGCAGTGGGGCTTTCCGTTCCGGCGCGGTCTGTTCCGCGTCGACGGTGCCGACTTCGCCCGCATCGCGTCGACGATGGCGCCGGACTGGTGCGCCGGTGACGAGCAGGTCGATCTGGATCGACCCGAGCCGGGGCAGGCGGTGAGCGGTGCCGCCTAAGGTGACGGGCATGAGCGCACCACAGCTGCTGACGAGCGATCCCGACACCGGCCTGACCGTCGAGAACGATGTCGACGGCTCGCGCTACCGCATCCGTCACGGTGCGGACTACATCGGTTTGATCGACTACACGGTGAGTGCCGACGGCATGGTGCTGTCCATGACGCACACCGAGGTCCTGCCCGGCCGGCAGGGCGGCGGTGTGGCCGGCGTGATGGCGGGGGCGGCCCTCGACGACGTCCGTGCACGCCGGCTCCACGTCGATCCGGTGTGCCCTTACATCGCCACCTACATCCGTCGTCATCCTGACTACACCGACCTGTTGGCAGGCTGAGCGCAGCGTCGCGCCGCCTGGTGCGCACGGTCCCCTGCCGTCGCGGCCACCGTCGTGAAGTTGTGTGATCCGCACGACGTTCCGGGTTGCCCGGGCGCCTGTCCGTCACCACCGTCGGGGTGCGAAGATCTGTGCCGTGGCCGAGAACTCACCTCAGACGATCTCCTATCCCGCGCTCGGTGGCCGGTCGGCGCGTGACGGCTCCGAGCAGATCAGGCCGCACGTCGTCGTGCTCTTCGGCGCCACCGGAGACCTGGCTCGGCGAAAGCTCCTCCCCGGCCTCGCGCACCTGGTGGCGTCGGCCCTGGCGCCGGACTTCCGTGTCGTCGGCAGCTCGCTCGAACAGCTCGACGACGAGGAGTTCCGGACCTTCGCACGGGTAGCCGTCGATGAGTTCGGCAGCCACGCGATCACCGACGCGCAGTGGGACACCTTCGCGAAGCGGCTCACCTATGTCCCACAGGGTGCAGGGCCGGTCGCGCTGGCCGCGGCGGTCGCGCTCGCCGAGGGCGAACTCGGTCCGGACGTTCGCTGGCTGCACTACCTGAGCGTGCCGCCCAAGGCCGCGGTGGCCGTCATCTCGATGCTCCGCGACGCCAACCTGGTCGGCAAGGCGAGGGTGGTGATGGAGAAACCGTTCGGGACCGACCTGGTCAGCGCCATCGCTCTCAACAGCCAGGTGCACGAGACGTTCGACGAACAGCAGATCTTCCGTATCGACCACTTCCTGGGCAAAGAGGCCGCCCAGAACATTCTCGCGTTCCGCTTCGCGAACGGATTGTTCGAGCCGATCTGGAACCGCAACTTCATCGACCACATCCAGATCGACATCCCCGAGACGCTCGGGCTCGACCGGCGGGCCGGCTTCTACGAGTCCACCGGTGCCTACAAGGACATGGTCGTCACCCACCTGCTCCAGGTGCTCGCCTTCGTCGCCATGGAGCCGCCGACGGCGCTGGAACCGCGGTCGATCAGCGAGGAGAAGAACAAGGTCTTCCGATCGATGCTCCCGATCGACCCGACCGACGTCGTGCGCGGACAGTTCAGCGGTTACCGGCTCGAAGAGGGTGTCGCCCGCGACTCCGACACCGAGACGTTCATCGCGCTGCGGGTCGGCATCGACAACTGGCGCTGGGCAGGCGTGCCGTTCTATCTGCGGACCGGCAAGCGGATGGCCGAGGGCATGCGGATCATCTCGATCGCGTTCAAGGAAGCTCCGCGGACGATGTTCCCGGCCAACTCTGGAGTCGGCTCCGCCGGCCCCGACCACCTCACCTTCGACCTGGCCGACTCGTCGAAGGTGTCACTGTCGTTCTACGGCAAGCGCCCGGGGCCCGGCATGAAGCTCGACAAACTGAGCATGCAGTTCTCGACTCAGGAGACCGACCACGCCGGCGATGTCCTCGAGGCCTACGAGCGGCTCATCCTCGATGCGATGCGCGGTGACCACACGCTGTTCACCACGGCCGACGGCATCGAGAGCTTGTGGGAGCGGTCCATACCGCTGCTCGAAGCCCCGCCGCCGGTCAAGCCGTACGCACCGGGAACGTGGGGCCCGAACGCCATTCACCAGCTGATCGCGCCGCACGCATGGCGGCTGCCGTTCGAGCGGACGTGGCGCGAGAAGCGTTGACCCCGTCCCCGGACGATCCGGACCGGACCCGCCGTCTCACCGGCGGACGGCCGATCGGTGTCGAACCGGGATCGGCCATGATGCTCGGGTGGCCACGTTCGTTCTGCTCGTGGTCGCTGGTCTCGGCGCCGGCCTCACCGGCAGCGTCGCCGGGCTCGCCTCGCTGATCAGCTATCCGGTCCTTCTCGCGGCCGGTCTCCCGCCGATCACCGCGAACGTCACGAACACGGTCGCGCTCGTGTTCAGCGGCGTCGGATCGGTCAGCGCCTCGCGTCCCGAACTACACAATCAGGGTCGTCGCCTGCGCCGCTTCGTGCCGGCCGCCGTCGCCGGCGGGACCCTGGGCGCCTACCTGCTGATCCGAACGCCCTCGAACGCTTTCGAAAAAATCGTGCCGGTGCTCATCGCCGTCGCCTCTGTCGCCGTGATGATCCGACGCAAGCCGGCCGAGCTGGCCGGTCGACACGACGGTCCGGCCGCACCGGGCCGGGACAGTTGGTGGCTGGTCGCGGCGACGTTCGTTATCGGCATCTACGGCGGCTACTTCGGCGCGGCCGCCGGGGTCTTGCTGCTCGCCCTGATCCTGCTCGCCACAGGTGAGCTGCTCCCCCGCAGCAACGCCATCAAGAACGTCCTGCTCGGGTCGGCCAATCTCGTCGCCGCCGCTGGGTTCGCGCTGTTCGCCCATATAGCGTGGATGTCCGCGCTGCCGCTGGCGATCGGGTTGCTCGTCGGCGCCCGCCTCGGTCCACGCATCGTCCGTCGGGCTCCGGCGACCGGGTTGCGCCTTGCGATCGGTGCCTGCGGTCTCGGACTGGCGATCTACCTCGGTGTCGGCGCCTACCGCTGAGGCAGGCGCCGACACCGGACGGCGAGCTGGACGAAGCGGCGACGCGTGCGGTCAGTTGCCCTTGCCGGTGACGACGAGACCCGGAGCGGCATCGAGCCGGCTCGTGTCGGTGACGCTCATCCGTCGTGAGAGCAGGAAGTAGGCCACGAACGCGACTCCACAGCCGATGAACCAGCTGTAGTCGTCGGCCGCCTTCACGCCGGGCACGAAGACCGACGACAGGGAGAACACGGCGGCGATGGCGGTGGCGTAGATGGCGGCCGGGTTGTAGCCCTTCCGGTAGAAATACGTCCCGCCCTCGTCCATGGTGAACAGCTCGTCGACGGCGATCTTCTGCCTGTGCACGAGGTAGAAGTGCGCGATCAGAACTCCGAACAGCGGACCGATGAATGCACCCAGGGTGTCGAGCGTGTAGTGGATCGTCGCCGGGCTCTTGTACAGATTCCACGGGGTCAGCAGCACCGAGCCGACCGCGGCGATCATGCCGCCGGCCCGCCAGCTGATCTTCTGCGGGCTGACGTTGGAGAAGTCGAAGGCGGGCGATACGAAGTTCGCCACGATGTTGATCCCGATGGTGGCGGTGGTGAACGTCAACGCGGCGAGGACGAGAGCGAAGGTGCTGTCGATCTGACCGACGGTGTCGACCGGGTCGGTGATGAGGCGCCCGTAGACCGGGACCGTCGCCGCCGCGGTCAGGACGGTGAGCAGGGAGAACAGCACGAAGTTGACGGGCAGCCCGAGGAAGTTCCCTACGCGCACGGATCGGAACGACTTCCCGTAACGGGAGAAGTCACCGAAGTTGAGCATCGGCCCGGAGAAGTAGGAGACGACGAGCGCTGTCGCCGCCAGCATCGTGGAGATCATCTCGGTGCCGCGCAGGACGTGACCGGACAGATTGAGGTTCACGTGCCAGCCGGCCTTGTACAGCAGGTATCCGCAGAGCAGGAACATCACCATGTAGACGGCCGGACCGGCGAAGTCGATGAACTTGCGGATGGTGTCCATCCCGCGCCAGAACACCGCTGCCTGGGCGACCCAGAGGATGGCGAAGGTGAAGTACCCGAGGGTGGACAGGCCGAGCATCCCATGCTGGTTCACCTCGGAGTACGGCTGCAGGCTCGGCCACAGGCGAACGAGCAGGATGTCGAGGGATGCCGACGCGAGATAGGTCTGAATTCCGTACCAGGCAACGGCGATCAGGCCGCGGATGATGGCGGGGATGTTCGCTCCGCGCACTCCGAAGACCGACCGGCAGATCACCGGGTAGGGGACGCCGGCGCGCTGCGACGGCTTCGCCACCAGGTTGCAGAAGAACAACACGATCGAGATGCCGACGATCAGGCAGACGAAGACCTGCCAGCTGGTCAGGCCGAGGGCGAACAGGCTGCCGGCGGTGACGTAACCCCCGACGCTGTGCACGTCGGACATCCAGAACGCGAAGATGTTGTAGGCACTCCACGTCTGGCGATCGAGCGGGGCTAGGTCTTCGTTCGCGAGCCTCGGGTCGTAGCCGGGTTTGACCACACCCCTGCCGGTCGGATGACCGGTGGCCTCGACGAGGTCGGAAACGGATTTCGTACTGGTGCTCATGACGCTCCCCTACATCAGGCGGATCCCATCGCCCGGGCGTCCGCCGTCCGCGGCAGCAGGGCAGCCGACTCGACGCCGGATGCCCGATGACGCTAGGAGCCCGGTGTTTCCCCCGTGTGTCACCAGCCGTACATCTGACGACGCGCACCGTGACAGGGCCCGGCGATCACCCCGGGTTCAACCGGGCCCACCAGGCGCTCACCTGGTGCCGGCCGGTCGGTTTGCGGGTGGCCGTGACAATGTGCGGCATGCCCAGAACAGTTCTCGTCACCGGCGCGTCGGGCTTCATCGGCTCCCATCTGGCCACGGCACTGGAAGCGCACGGTCACGACGTCCGCGCGATGACGCGGCATCCGGACACCTACACGGGTGCCGGGACGCCGGTCTTCGGCGATGTGGGCGACGCCGACAGCCTGGCCGCGGCGCTCGACGGCGTCGACGCGGCCTACTACCTCGTGCACTCCCTCGAGTCGGCGGATTTCGAGAGCAAGGACGCCGATGCGGCCCGGAGCTTCGCCACGGCCGCGGCGAATGCCGGCCTGGAGCGGATCATCTACCTGGGCGGTCTGGGCGTGGACGACGGTGGACTGTCCAAGCACCTGCGGTCCCGGCGCGAGGTCGAGCATCTGCTCGCCGCCGGCACGGTGCCGGTGACCGTTCTGCGGGCGGCGGTCGTGATCGGTCACGGCGGCATCTCCTGGGAGATCACCCGCCAGTTGGTCGACCACCTGCCGGCGATGCTGACGCCGGCCTGGGTCAACACACGTACGCAGCCGATCGCACTGCCCGATGTCGTCCGGTACCTGGAGGGTGTGCTGGAGAATCCGTCCGCGCGCGGCGAGACGTTCGAGGTCGGCGGACCGGACGTGCTGCGCTACATCGAGATGCTCCAGCGAGCGGCCAAGGTCCAGGATCGCTACCTGCCGAACATCAGTGTTCCGTTACTGACGCCGAGCCTGTCGTCGTGGTGGCTCGCGCTGGTCACCGATGTCGATATCTCCACGGCGCGCAATCTGGTCGACTCGATGACGAACGAGGTGATCGTGCACGACACCGCCATCACCGCCGTCGTACCCGGTGAATGCATCGGCTACGACGAAGCGGTCCGGCTCGCACTGGCCGACCGGTCCGCTTCGGAGCGTGCGGCCGGCTCGTCATCGGGTTCTGGCACCGGATCGGCGCCGGGTTCCGCTTCGGGTCCCGCGTCTCGATGAGCTATCTGCAGACGCGACTCGAACGTGCCCTCGGGCGCGCGCTGATCGACAAGGTCGACCGCGATCACCAGGAGCCGGACGAGCGATTCCGACGACGCCGGATCGTCATTGCGATCGTGCTCGTCGTCGGTGCCGTCCTGCTCGGCTTCTCCTTGGCGGCGAAGCCCGGCGACACCATCTTCTATCCCCTGACCTTCGCGCTGGCCGTGACGTGGGCGGTGGGCGGGTTCGCGTCCGGGCCGCTGCACCTGGGCTACATCCCATTCCGGGGAGCTATGCGGCGACCGATCCTGACCGGGGTCACGGTGGGTCTTCTCGCCGCGGCCGTGTTCTTAGCCGGTGCGGTCGTCGTCCGGCAGATCCCGCCGTTGCACGACTACGTCGACAACGTGCTGGCGCACGCCCGGTCCGGCTCGATGGGGCTCGTCGCGCTGGTGACCGTGCTGAACGGCATCACCGAGGAGATCTTCTTCCGCGGCGGTCTCTACGCCGCGATCGGCCGACGGTATCCGGTGCCGATCTCGACAGGGATCTACGCGGCCGCCACGCTGGCGACGGGCAACCCGATGCTCGTGTTCGCCGCGGTGACGCTGGGGTTCGTGCTCGCCCTGCAACGTCGGGCGTCGGGCGGCATCCTCGGTCCGGTGCTCACGCACGTGACGTGGTCGATGGTGATGCTGTTCGCCCTGCCGCCGCTGTTCGCCTGAGTGCGGCGGCTCGCCGGCCGCCGGCAACCTGTGCCGGGTCGGATGGTCATGTCAGAAGCTCGACGGTGCAGCGGATACCTGGCGTTCGCGACAGCCGCGCATCAGCGGTCAGCAGCACCGCGTCGAGCGCTTCGGCCAGTGCCACATAGGCCGCGTCGTACGGGGTGACCGTCGCGCGCAACTCCCAACACCGAGGCAGAAGCTCACGGTGCGGGGCGCGTCGCAGCGGGAGTTCGACGAGATCCCGCAGTGCCAGGACTGCCCGGCGCTCGTCGAGGTGACCACCGGCGACCTGACGTCGGAGAACCGAAGCCACCTCGAGGTCGATGAGCTCGGGGGCCGTCAGAACCTCATCCCGAAGCCGGTTCCGCGCGGCGTCGCCGTCCTTGCCGTGGTCGCCCAGTGCAGGCGCCAGCACGCTCGCGCCAACGACCATCACGATCGCGACGCACCGCCCGGGCCGCGTCCCCGAACGAGATCGAACCGCCGGCGCGACCGCCGGCCCGGTCCAGCACCTCGTCGAGGGTTGGGTTGCTCGCCTCCTCGACCAGCCGTGCCAACAGGTATTCCTGCAGGGACTGATGAGCCATCGCGGCGCGCCGCCGCAGGATCGCGTGTGTCACGTCCGGCACGTCCTTGATCTGGATACTCGGCACGGCGCCACTTTGGCGCTAGTGGAGCCAGATGACAAGTACTGCCACGTGGCAGCCGTCCAAGTGGTCAGCCGGGCACCGGCGCGCCCGACCGTCAGCCAGGAGTGCTGAGTCGAGCCAGTTCCCGCTCCTTCAGCAGCGCTTGTTCACGCACCCGCGGGGGGGACGATCGCTTCCCGCGGATGAGTCGGCTCGAAGTGGTAGGTCTCGACGCCGAGCCCTCGCAGGATCGCCTGCTCCACCAACGAATGCTCGGACGGATCGTCGCGGTCGAACCGCATCGGCTCCGCCAGGTGGACGGGTGGGTTGGTGATCAGCCGCGGCTTGCGCAGTACGTTCTGCGCCTTCGCGTGCAGGATGAACGGATGGAGCAGGTAGACGTCGCCGACCTCGCCGGTGGCTTGGACGAATTCGCTGCACTCATTGATGATTCCTGACCGCGGGAAGAAATTCGGGAGCACGCCTTCGGGATGTGCGGCCAGGTATCGTGCGATCGGGCCCACCGAGTCGGCCGCGGCGAACGTGGCACCGCCCCGGTGCTCGACGTCGGACCACAGCACCAGCGTCAACAGTCCCTGCTCGGGTGAGTCGAGGAAATGCCGGAAGAAGTCCCCGTCCTTGTGGAACCCCGGCGAGCTCGAGGAGGCGTCCTCCCACGGACGGTCGGCACCCTCGTGCAGGTTGACGATGAAGCCGTCGCCCCACGCGAACGGCCGCTTGATCCGATCGGCGCCACCCACGAGTTCGCACGCTGCCTGCCATGCACGGGGGCGAACTGCTCGACGTCGAGATGGCGGTGCGTCGGCATGTGGACCGACGGTTCGACCCAGGTGCTCCGGTCGTCCGGGTCGTACCCGAGCCGGGTCCACACCGACGCGGTCAGCTCGGCCGCTGCGTCGGGGGTGAAGCAGCCGGGGACTTTGACGAATCCCTTCTCGAGGAAGTGTTCACGCTGACCGGCATCCAGAACCTCGTACTCCACGCAAGGACCTCTCATCGATTCGGCGGTTTCGTCCATCGAACCACGCGGGCTGACCACGCATCAGTGTGGACTGGTGTGCGGCCACGGTGACGTGGCCCGGTCCGGCCGCCGCGGAATGACGACCCGTGCCTGACCGCCCGGCCTCGCAGACGTCGTGCTTCCACTGATCCGCAACCGACCACGGCTGCAGCAGGAGTTCGAGCGCGCCAGCCTTCGGTGACGCACGGTCAAGCATCGTGCTACTCGTCCTCCCGCACCACGAGCACTGTCTTCCCGGGCGAGCGGACGGGCAGTGCGCCGCTCTCGAACGCCTGCCGGCCCTCTCTCAGCGGGTAGGTCGCGGCCACTGTGACTTTGAGATGTCTCTGCTCCACCGAGGTCTTCAAGCGATCCAGCCCCGCGCGTCGAGCGGACGACGAAGAAGATTTCCTTCGATGCCGAGCGCCACCTTCACGCCTCGTCAGCAGCCCCGTTCGGATGGTTCGAGACCGGCGTCTACACCGGGCTGTTGATGATCGCGGTCTACCTCGCTGTGCAACGGCTTCGGGGTGTGTCGATCACCGACCGCTGAGCACGGGAGGACGGCGGCCCATGACGCGGTACTGCGAGAGCAAGTGGCCGGCCGCCGACGGGTCACTGGTTGCGGTGGTCCTTCACGCCGGCTGCCAGGAGATCGACCATCGTGGCGATTCGCTGAGCGCGCAGGTCGGGGCTGCGCCTGGTCGCACCGATCCATCGCAGGTAGCCGCGTCGATAGAACTGCGCCAGCGAATCGAAGAACTCCCCCGCCTGCGGGTTCGCAGCCAACGCCGCTGCGACGTCAGCGTCGAGCTCTGCGCGCTGGGGACCTTCAGGCTCGATCTCGACGGCGACCTCCGCGCCGACCGCGAGTCCGCTCTCGCGTAGCCAGGCAGAGCCGAGCAGGATCCCGCAGATCTCGCCGTAGCGCTCGGCGACCCCGCGGACCCGCGTCCCGTTCACCGTTCCGCCGACGTGGTGGCGGGGCTTGACGCCCCAGAACTCATCGGGATCGAACGGCACCGGGATCAGGAGGCGACCCCGACCACCATCGGCGACCCTGACAGTGAACCGCTGCGCCTGCATGCCACGATCCTGCCAGAGATGGGGCGGCGGCCATACCGACGTCTGGGGGTAGCCGCAGACGCAAAAATCCCTCTCACCATAACCGTGAGAGGGCCTCCGACCTGCGTTTTCCCTGGTAGCGGGGGCAGGATTTGAACCTGCGACCTCTGGGTTATGAGCCCAGCGAGCTACCGAACTGCTCCACCCCGCGTTGCTTCGTCAACCCTACTGGGTGCGGTCCAGGGTTGCCAAAACGGGTCCGAGGTCGGTGGCTCGTGGCAGGGTCGGCACGTGAGTTCAGCCGAGCCGCAGCCGAGGTCATCAGGACCCGAGCCGACGTGGGTGATCCTGCACATCGACCTCGACCAGTTCCTCGCGGCCGTCGAAGTGCTGCGGCATCCCGAGCTGCGCGGCAAACCGGTGGTCGTCGGCGGCGACGGGAACCCGAGGCGTCCACGGCAGGTCGTCTCGACCGCCTCGTACGAGGCCCGGGCGTTCGGCGTCCACTCCGGCATGCCACTCGCCGTGGCGCTCCGTCGCTGCCCCGAGGCGGTGTTCCTGCCCGTCGACAAGCCTGTCTACGAAGCCGCGTCGGCCGAAGTGATGTCGACGTTGCACGGTCTGGCCGCCGAGCTCGAGGTGTGGGGGTGGGACGAATGCTTCGCCGCCGTCCACACGACCGACGCCGAGGTCGTCGCCGCCGCGATGAAGGTCGCGGTCCTGGCGCGAACCGGGCTGCACTGCGCGGTCGGCATCGGTGACACCAAGCTCTGCGCCAAGACGGCTACCGGCTTCGCCAAACCGGGCGGAGTCGCCCGGCTGATGCGCGCGGACTGGCTCGACGTGATGGGGTCGCGTCCGACCGAGGAGATCTGGGGCATCGGCAAGGCCATCGCCCGTCGGCTGAGCGCGCTGGGCATCGAGACGATCGCCGGCCTCGCCGAGGCCGACCCCGACGACCTGCGGAAAGAGTTCGGCCCGCAGACCGGCCCGTGGATCGGCGGCCTGGGTAGGGGCGGCACCGACACCACGGTGAGCTCGGTCGAACGCGTCGCCGTCGGACGCAGCCGCCAGGTCACCTTCGAGTCCGACCGCGTCGGGCGCGACCAGATCGAACAGGCACTCGTCCCCATCGCCGAAGGCGTCACCAGCGACGTCGTCGCGGAAGGCCGGGTCGTCACCCGCGTCGCCGTCACTGTGCGGACGAAGACGTTCTTCACCCGCACCCGGATCCGCAAACTAGCGGAGCCCACCACTGATCCCGCGGTCGTCGCCGTCACCGCAGTCGCCCTGCTCGACCGGTTCGAGCTCGACCGCCCGATCCGGCTGCTCGGGGTCCGGGTCGAGCTAGCGCCGCTCCAGGAATCCAAGCCTGACGAGCCCGGTTGACCAGCGCTTGTTCACAAAAGCACCTCCGGGATCGCTCGAGGAGGGGCTTGCGTGAACACTTCTCGGCGAACCGAATTCGCCCCGCCGACCTAGGACGGACCGGGTCAAGGCTTCACCGACGGCGAAGGCGACGGTGACGGCGAAGGCGACGGGCTCACCTTTGACGCGTCCTGCGCCGCCTGCGCTGCCGCCACTGCCTTCTCGGCCTTCGCCACCGCTGCCGCGTAGCCCGCGAGGTCACCGGCCTTCAACGCCTTGTCGGCATCGGCGAACGCCGACGACGCCGCGTCGAGTTGCGCCTGGACCTCGGCCGGTGTCGTCCCGGTGTCGCCCGTGCCACCAACCGTTACCGGCGGTGGCGTGCCCGTCCCGGTCTCGTCCGTCGTCGCCCCGGAGTTACCGGAGAACAACGAGTCGAGAGCCTGTTGCAACGACGCCCCGGACGCCACCTTGTCGCCGAACTGCACGATCACCAGCCGCAGCAGCGGATACGACCCGGAGTTTGTCCCCTGACGCTGGGCGTAGTAAGGCTGCACGTAGAGCAGACCACCACCCATCGGCAGGGTGAGCAGGTTCCCCGGCACGGCCAGGCTGCCCGAGCGTTGCAGCGCCAGCAACGTCTGACTGACCGACTGGTCGGTCTGCATCGATTGCGCCACCTGACCGGGCCCGTTGACTTGAGACTCCCCCGCCAGTTGCAGGACGCGCATCTTTCCGTAGTCGGCCGATGTCGCATCGGCGTCGACGGCGACGAACGCCGCGAGGTTCTGCTTGTTCACCGGGATGTAGGTGGACGTGAGCGAGAAATGGGGAGCGTCCTGGCCGGGGAGCTTGACCGACAGGTAGTACGGCGGTTGCCGGCGTGCCTCGGTCGAGTCGGTCGGGTCGTTCGGGACGGTCCAGCGCTCGGTTCCCTCGTAGAACGTCTTCGGGTTCGTCACGTGGTACTGGCCGAGCATCTCGCGCTGGACCTTGTACATGTCCTCGGGATAACGCACGTGGGCGAGAAGGTCCTTGCTCATCTCGCTCCTCGGCGTGACCATCCCCGGGAACACCTTCTCCCACGTCTGCAGGATCGGGTCGCTCTGGTCCCAGCCGTACAGCTTCACCGTGCCGTCATACGCATCGACGGTGGCCTTCACCGAGTTGCGGATGTAGTTGATCCCCACGCTCGGGACCGCGCCCGGCCGCCGTGCGGTCAGCGTGTCCGCGGTGGCCTCGTCGAGATCGACCCGCTGGGAGTTCGGGAAACTGCTGGTCGTCGTGTAGGCATCGACGATCCATACCGTCCGGCCGTCGACGACCGCCGGGTACGGATCGGAGTCAACGGTCAACCAGGGGGCGATCTTCTCTACCCGCAGACTCGGACCACGGTCGTAGAGCAGCTTCGAGTCGGTGTTGATTCGCCGTGACAGTAGGAAGTTCGCATCGGTGAACTTGGCCGCGTAGAGCGCCCGCGTCCAGATCGACCCGATACCGACGCCGCCCTTGCCGGTGTAGGTGTAGGCCGACTGCTTGCCGTCGGTGTCGCCGGGCACGTCCAGCTCGAGCGGCGTCGCGCCGGTCGGCTGGCCGACGATCGAATAGGCGGGCGAGTCCTCACCGAAGTAGATGCGTTGTTCGAAGGTACCGAGGTCGCCGATCGAGGGCAGATCCTTCTCCATCCACACCGGCGCGCCGTTGGTCGCGGCACGGTTACCGAACGCTGACACCAGCCCGTAGCCGTGAGTGAAGACGGTGTGGTCGTTGTTCCAGTTGCGCTGCGCGGACGGCAGACCTGTGAGGTCGACATCCCGGACGGCGACGACGGCGTCCTGGGTCTTCCCACCGATCTGGTAGCGGTCGACGTCGAGCACGCGCGGGAACGAATAGAACCCCCGTACCTGCTGCAGCTGGTCGAAGCTCTGCCAGACCAGCGTCGGGTCCATCAGCCGGATGCCGGGCACCGCTTCGGCGTCGTCGCGCAGCTGACCGGCGGTCGCGGTCGTCTTCGCCGAGTACTGGGTGACCTCGGTGGACCCGAGACCGAAGGCGGCACGGGTCGCGTCGATGTTGCGGCCGATGAACGAGCTCTCCCGGTCCGGCTCGTTCGGACGCACCTGGAACTGCTGCACGATCGCCGGCCACAGCCAGCCGAGCAGGACCGACGCGAGCACGAGGATCGCCAGGCCGAGCCCGGGCAGCAGCCATGTCCGCCGTGCCACGTTGGCAAAGAACAGCAGTGCGCACACGAGCGAGATGAGCAGCAGGATCGTTCGGCCCGGCAACACCGCGTGTTGGCCCGAATAGGTGAGCCCGGTGAAGGAGAAGTTCGAGATCGTGTGGTCCTGCAGCACGAGGCCGTACCGGTCGAGCCAGTAGCCGAGCGCCTTCAGTCCGCAGAACACCCCCAGCAGGATTGCGAGCTGGATGTGCGCCGCCGACGTGGCGCGCTGCCCCCGACCGCCGACCCGGACGCCGCCGTAGGCGAGGTGGGTGATCAGCGCCGCGATGGTCGCCAGGATGACGATGACGAACGCGAAGCTGAGCAGGAAGCGCAACCAGGGATAGGTGAAGACGTAGAAGCTCGCGTCCTTGCCGAACTGCGAGTCGACGGTCCCGAACGGAGTGCGGTTGCGCCACGCCAGGTAGGTCTGCCACCTCGAGGTCGCCGAAGCGCCGGCGAACAGGGCCACCGCGACGGCCGGGACGAGCAGCATCAGCCGACGATGGCCGTCGACCGCATCGCGGTAGCGATCGATCACGTCGTTGGGCCGCGCGGTGAGCAGCGACGGCCGCCAACGCCAGGCGATCCAGCAGGAACCGCCGACGAGCAGAAACGAGAACGCTGCGAAGACGAAGAACAGCACGATGCGGGTGACGACGGAAGTGGAGAACACCTGGCCGGCGGAGAGCGTGTCGAACCACAGCTTGGACGTCCAGAACGACGACAGGGCGAAGAACGCGATCACGACCACCGCGATGACGACCAGGGTCGGGATCAGCGGTCCTCGACGCCGGGGTCCGCGCCGCAGCGTCAGTGTTGGTGCGTTCGCACTGCTCATCGGCGTCCACCCGGACGCGTCTGACCGTTCATGACGGATCTCCCTCGGCCTTCGACCTGCGCCCCGCTGGCACCGTTCATGATCTCCCGCACACCGGGATCGTCACCGGTTTGTTCGCGTCCAACTCGGTGAGCACGGTCACCGAGTCCGCGAGCGTCCCGACCCGGTAGACGGTGATGCCGTCTACTCCGGCCGAGCCGGCGCTCGAGCAGTCCGACGCCGGCGCGAGGAAAACGGTTGCACCCGCCTCGCGCGCCCCGTTCACCTTCTGCTGGATGCCGCCGATGGGTCCGACCTCGCCGTTCGCGTCGATCGTCCCGGTCCCGGCGACCGTGCGGCCGCCGGTGAGCGGGCCCGGTGTCAGTTTGTCGTAGAGGCCGAGCGCGAACATCATCCCGGCGCTCGGGCCGCCGATCTGCTGAGGTAGCCGGACCGACGCGGCCACGTCGGAGAGGTAGCCCACACCGGGTGTGACGCCGATGGCGGCCACCTTGGCGTCGTCCTGAGCAGGCCCCGCGACGACGTCGACGGTGCCGGCGGTGGCGCCGCGGACGTAGCCGAACCTCAGCGTGTCGCCCGGCTGGTGCGCACGGATCCGGCTCCGCAACTCCTCGGGCGTCGAGATCGCCGCCCCGTCGACGCTGGTCACGAAGTCGCCGGCCTTGAGCCTGCCACCGGCCGGCGCGTTCGCCGCGATCGACTGGATCTGCACGCGGTCCGTGACCTTGATGCCCGCCTGCCTCAGAGCGGCCGCCGTGGCCGCGGTCTGGGACGAGTCCATCTCCTCGGCGTTCTGCTGCTGGACCTGGGCGACGGACAGCGACCGCGGGTAGACGTAGGAGACCGGGACGATCGCACTCCGCGGGCTCAACCACCCGGCCAGCATCGCCAGCAGTGGAAGCCGTTCACCGGGTGCGGTGACCGACACGGTGGTCAGGTCGAGACGGCCGGTGGTCGGGTACGTCTGATGCCCGGTAACCGTGATGACGTCGGTGCCGGCCGTGGATCCGAGCACGTCCACCGCCGGACCGGGACGCTCCTGAGCGAACGGGACCGGCAGGAGCCAGGCGAGCAGAACGAGGACGACGAGCAGGACCGCAGCGACGATCACATCGATCTGACGACGTGCGCCCGCGAGTGCACCCGTCACGGCGTCAGGGGCCGGCATCGACGAACCTGCGAGGCAGGGCCCCGTCGGGGTGAGCCGAGACCGGGCGGACCATGGGCTGAGCGTAGGTCACCGCACCGACCGTGGCCGAACCGAACGGCCGGGACTCGGCACCGACTCCGCCGGTCAGAGGCCCTGGACCCACTCTGTCGTCCCGTCGGCGAACACTTGTTCCTTCCAGATCGGAACGGTCTGCTTCAACTCGTCCACCAGCCGCTCGCACGCGTCGAACGCGGTGCCGCGATGCGCCGCCGACACCGCCGCGACCACGGCGACGTCACCCACGACTAGCGCGCCGGTGCGGTGCACGGCGGCCACCGCGATCACCCCGTCGCGTGCCGCCACCGCGTCGAGGACGTCCCGTAGCCGTTGCGTGGCGGTCGGATGTGCCTGGTAGTTCAGCGCGGTCACGTCGCGACCCCCGTCGGAGTCGCGCACCGTTCCGATGAACACCGCGTGCCCGCCGGCCTGCGAATCCGCAACGGCGACGACGACCTCGTCGAGGTCGAGCGCGGTGTCGCGGACATCGGCCAGCCCGACCCGGCCGGGGTGTCGGGGCGCAGTCGAAGGGCCGGCTGACGTGTACTCGGTCATGGCCGAGACGGTAGCCGGTTCGGGTACTCGACGAACGTGGACCCGAACGTGCCCGCGCCCACTACCGTGGAGCACGACGCCCGCCGTGGGTGAATCCGTCAGCCGCCACGGCACCGAGCAACGCGGAGGTACGACGTGTCCGGCTTTCCCCCAAACCAGGGCCCGGATCAGGGTCCCGGTGGCTTCGGGTTCAACCCGTCCGACCTCGGTGCCATGTTCGGCCAGCTGTCCCGGATGTTCTCCGGCAGCGGCGGCGATCCCCTCGACCCGGCCAACCTCGGCACTCAGGCGCGCCAGCAGCTTGCCCAGTTCGGCCCGGACCCGAGTGTCGCCGAGGCGGAGAAGTCTGCAGTGCGTGCGGCCGTCGACCTCGCCGACCTCTGGGTCGACGCCGCCACCGACATGCGGTCGGTGACCCGGCACGCGCAGGCCTGGAGCCGTGCGGAGTGGGTCGAAGCGACGGTTCCGGCATGGCGCGATCTGCTCGGACCGGTCATCTCCGGAATGCACAGCCAGTCGCTGACCGACCTCGGCAACGCGTCGTCCGGGCTCGCGGCCGGCGGTGAGCCCGGCGTGCCCGGCATCGACCTCGGTGCGCTGCAGCAGATGATCGGGCCGATGCTCGGTGCCATGCTCGGCGGCCAGGTCGCGACCGGGATCGCCAAACTCTCCAGCGAGGTGCTCGGTGCCGCCGACGTCGGGTTGCCGTTGGCTCCGGCCGGCGTCTCCGCGCTGGTGCCGGCGAACGTCAAGGCGTTCGCCGACGGGCTCGAGCGCCCGTTCGACGAGGTGCGGCTCTACCTGGCGCTACGCGAGTCGGCGCACGCGCGGCTGTTCGCGTCCACGCCGTGGCTGACGTCGACGATCAGCTCGGTGCTCACCTCGGCGGCCGCCGGGTCGACACCGAAACTCGGCAACCTGAGCGAGCTGATGGGCTCGATCGACCCGAGCAATCCCGAAGAAGCCATGCAGACCATCGCCGCCCGCATGGAGGAATCGACCGACACCCCCGAGCAGCACGCGCGGGAGAACCAGCTCGAGACCGTCCTCGCGCTCGTCATCGGCTGGGTGGACGACGTGGTGACCGGAGCAGCCGCCGGCCGCCTCCCGGCCGAACCCGCTCTGCAGGAGGCGCTTCGTCGACGTCGTGCCAGCGGTGGGCCGGCCGAGCAGGTGTTCGCCGAGATCGCCGGCCTCGAACTACGTCCACGCCGCGTCCGCGATGCCGCGGCGTTGTGGGCGAAGCTGCGCGAAGCCGGCGGCGAGGCGACCCGCGACCGTGTGTGGTCGCACCCGGACTTCCTGCCCGGCTCGGCCGACCTCGACGACCCGGACGCGTTCGTCGCCACCTTCATGGCGCCCGAGCCCGACTTCTCCGCCCTGGACGAGCTGACCCGGCCGCGCACGGATCAGGAACGCCTCGACGACGAGCGCCGGGATCGCGACGACGACGAGCCGGGTGACGAGCCGGACGACCGTCCGGACGGACCCGCCTCGAACGGACCCGCCTCGCCGTGAGTGAGGTCTGCCTCCTCGGTGGCATGAGCCGGCTGCACGACGACGTGGTTGCCCGCGTGACCGCCTTCGTGCCGGTGACCCCGGACGAGGTCGTCGCGCGCGACCGCACGCTGGCCTTCCTGGCTGATCGCCCGGACGGTGTCGAAGCGACCTGTCAGCCAGGTCACGTCACCGCCACCGCCCTGGTGCTGAGCCCGGACCGCCGCCGCACGCTTCTGACGCTCCACAGACGCATCGAGCAATGGATCGAGCTCGGCGGCCACCTCGAACCCGACGACGCCGACCTCGCAGCCGGGTCGTTGCGTGAGGGAATCGAGGAGAGTGGGATACCCGACCTCGTTCAGGACCCTGACATCCTCACGATCGTCGTCCACGAGAACCTGCCCTGCCGCCGCGCTCCGGGCACCACCCACTACGACGTGTATTACGTGCTGACCGCGCCGGCGGACGCGCAGGAGCAGATCAGCGACGAGTCGCTCGACCTGGGCTGGTTCGATGTGGAGGCGCTCCCGGAGCCGCTCGGCAACGGTGTCGTCGACGTCCTCGGTCTCGCACTGAGCCGGTCCCCGGCAGGAACTGCGAGCGGTCGTTAACCTCTGCGGGCATGACCGACATGGCTGAAGTCCCTGAACCTGTCGAGGACGCGCGCGAGGCGCTTGGCCTCCCCGCCGGCACGATCCGCCCGATGGTGCACTGGGGCCAGCCGATCATGCACCGCCCGCTCGCACCGGTGACGACATTCGACGCCGGCCTGGCCACCCTCGCCGCCGACATGTTCGTCACGATGGACGCCGCAGACGGCGTTGGCCTGGCCGCGAACCAGGTCGGGGCGGACCTCGCGATGTTCGTCTTCGACCTCCGCGGCCCCGGCGAGCCCGAGGGAGCAGTCGGAGTCGTCTGCAATCCGGTGCTCTCGGTACCCGACCCTGACGATCCGGACTCCGCCGGTCAGGCCTGGATCTCCGACAGCGAGGGCTGCCTTTCCCTGCCCGGAGCATTCGTCCCGTGCAAGCGCGCGCTCATCGCGAGTGTCTCCGGCGTCGATCACACCGGTGCTCCGGTCAGTTACCAGGGGTCGGGGTTGATGGCCCGCTGCCTTCAGCACGAGTCGGATCACCTACGCGGGGTCGTGTTCGCCGCCCACGTTCCGGGCCGGCTACGCCGCAAGCTGCACAAGCAGGCCGAGCGCTACGCCTCGGAGTTCCCGCCGGACTGGCCGGTCTCGCCACGCGAGGAGCCCCTCGTCTGAATCCGGGGTCACTCGACGGCGGGGCCGTCCGAGCCGTCGACCGGTGCGGTGGGTGCTGCGCTCGACCCGACGTCGTAACCGTCGAGGAAGCCGATCGCACGCTCGGTGCGCGGGTAGCGGGCCACCAGGGCGTCGAAGCGAGCGTTGTGGTCGCTCTCGATCAGATGCGCGAGCTCGTGCACGATCACGTAGTCGAGCACCCAGCCGGGCATCCCGGTGAGACGTGACGTCAGCCGGATGGACCGGTCGAGCACCGTGCAGGAGCCCCATCGCCGCAACTGGTTGTCGACGAAGCGCACGCTGCTCGGTTCGGGTGCCTCGGGCAGGTAGCGACGACGGAGCGTGTCGGCGCGTTCGGCCAATGCCTCGTCGGTGCGCTGGTTGCGCCGGAGACTCTTCGCCAGCCTGGCCAGCAGAGTGTCGACGTGCTTGCGTTCCTGTGCCGCGGAGAGCCCGGCCGGCATCAACACCACGACCGTGTCGCCGCGGCGATAGGCCGACACCGTGCGTCGCCGCCGGGTGCTCCGGCGGATCTCGACCGTGGTTTCGTCCATGCGTCCTTTCTACCAACCGGCACCGACAGATCCGGCAGGCCGACGGGCATTGACGCGGCGGTTCGCCGGTCGTAGTTTCACCTCACAGCCCCCGAGCGGTGGCCGGTCGGGTTCGCAGGGGAAGGCAGACACGACCCGGCCCCTCGGGGGCTCTTCGTTGCCATCAATCCATCGAGAGCCCCGCCTTCGGCGTCGTCAGTGGTACTCACGACGTCGAGGTCTTCTCCGACGTTAAAGCATGTGCTTTCATATGTGGGTGACCACGACGCTTGCGGTGACCCGGACCTTCGCCGCCCTCGGCGACCCCGTCCGCAGCGCCATCGTGGACGAACTGACCGGCGGCGACGCAACCGTCGGTGAGATCGCCGCTCACTTCACCATCACCTTCCAGGCCGTGTCGCAACAGATCGCGACGCTGGAGCGGGCCGGACTCATCACGCGCCATCGCGAGGGACGCAGCACACGCGTCCATCTCGAGCAGGCGCCGATCGAGCAGGCATCGCGGTGGATGGAGGCCCGGCGACTCCGTCTCGACGAGCGCTACCGCCGCCTGGACCATCTCCTGTCCGACGTGCTCGACACCGACGTCTCATCCATCCCCGAGGAGAAGCGACCATGACCGCTCACGACACCCAAAAGCCCGGAGCTACCGACCACATCCGGGTCGGCGACCAGAGCATCCAGCACCGGCGCGAGTTCGCTGCCCCGGCCGCCCTCGTCCAGCGCGCGCACACCGACCCGGCACTGTTCACTCGCTGGATGGGCCCGCGCGGGACGACAGTGCGACTTGACCGGTTCGACGCAAGTACCGGCGGTGCCTTCCGGTACGTCGTCGTCGGCGGCGACGGGACCGGTTGGACATTTCGCGGCTCCTATCACCAGGTCGACGACGGTCTCATCGTGCACACCTGGGAGTACGAGGCGGAGCCGGGCGTCACGTTGGAGGCGCTGCGCTTCTCGAACCTGCCGAACGGTCGGAGCCTGCTCGAGGTCGTTTCGACCTACACCAGCAAGGAGGCTTGCGACGCCATGCTCGCCAGCGGGATGGATGCAGGCATGGACGAGGACTTCGAGCGCCTCGACGTAGTGCTCGCAGCCGACGTCTGAGGCAGCGGTCGCTCCGGCTGAGCGTGGAATATCACGTCATCCGCTCCGACACGTTAGTGCGCGCGTCCCGCTGCGCCCGCGGACGCTGGCGTATGGTGGCGCAGCCGGGTCCGGATCCAGGACCCTCTACCTCATCCAGTCCTGAGCACGAGGAGGGCCTCATGGCCGACGAATACACCGGTGAGTTCTACTGCGTGAAGTGCAAGGCCAAGCGCGAGGCGACCGGCGAAATCAAGGTCAACGAGAAGGGCACCCGCATGGCCAAGGGCAAGTGCCCGGTGTGCGGCACGAACCTCAACCGCATTCTCGGCAAGGCCTGATCCACCCGAGGCGATCGGAGGAAGGGCGTCGCGCCGAGAGGCTGGCGACGCCCTTCTTCCATGTCCAGCCGCCGGTAGGTCGCTGTCTGCTCGCCGACGGCCTGTGGACGGTCCACGACGCGCCTACACCGAACCTGACAGCCTCACAGCCTCTCGACGCCGCGTCCCGGTAGCGTCGACGCAGGCCGGACGGAGGCACGGTGCGGCCGTATCTCAAGCCCGGGCTGCGACGTGTCTGGCGCGACGACGCCACGCTTCAGTTCGGCCTTGATCCCGACCGGGCCGTCGTCGTCACCGATCTCGAACCGCCGATCGTGCGGTTCATCGACACACTGACCGGCGCCACCGATCTGCCGGACACGCTGGCGCGTGCCGAGGCCGACGGTGTCGACGGCGACACCGCCGCGAACGTTCTCAAGGTCCTCGCCGACGCTGGAGTTCTCGACGACGCCGACGCCGACGCCGCGCCGCTGCGCTCGCTCACACCGATCGAACGGGAACGGCTTGCGCCCGACCTGATCGCTCGCGCGCTGATCAGCACCGAACCGGGCACCGCCCTGCGCGCGCTGCGCGTTCGACGCAACGCCACGGTGCGGGTGACGAGCAGCAGCCGCGTCGGTTCGGCGGTGGCGACCCTGCTGGCCAGCTCCGGGGTGGGGCATCTGGTGCTGACCGACCAGCGGACTGCCGTCGGGACCGACATCGGGCCGGCCGGGCTACGCGCGGTCGACGTCGGGCAGCCTCGGACAATCGGTATGCGGCGAGTGCTCACCGAGCTCGCACCGTCGACACGGCTGACCCAGCGGACCACCCATCGTCCCGATCTCGTCGTGATCGCCGCGGACGACGAGCCGGACCGGAGCGCCGCGATCGAGCTGGTCCGTGACGGGATCCCCCACCTGGTGGTCGGTGTACGGGAGACCGTCGGCGTCGTCGGACCTTTCGTCATCCCGGGTTCGACCGCCTGCCTACACTGCCTCGACCTCCACCGCACCGACCTCGACCCGCGTTGGCCGGCACTGCTCGCCCAGGCGAACACGGTCGTCTGTGCGGACTCCGCCGAGGTGAACCTGTCGACGTTGGTAGCGAGTCTCGCCGTGCTGCACGTACTCAACTATCTCGACGGCGGTGAACCCCCGTCGGTGAACGGAACTCTCTCGGCGGGCCTACCGGATGGGGCGGTCCGACGACGCTCCTGGCTGCCGCACCGACAGTGCGGGTGTACGTGGGAGAGTCTGGCCAGGCCGGACGACGCACCGGAGCACACCAATTCCTAGACCGGCACCGGTCTCGGACCGGCACTGGTCCGGAGATGCAAACAGGCCCGGACACTCGGGTGAGTGTCCGGGCCTGCTGTGCACCACCCCTACCAGATGCGCGAGGGGTTCTGTGCGGCCCTGTCGGCGGCTGCGCGACGGGAGGTGGCCACTGAGCGGCGCACCTTGGCCGCCCGCGCCCGCTGGCGAGACTCTGCCAGCCGGCTTTCGATATGGGCACGTGCGAGGTCGTGCTGGATGAGATGCATCAGGGACTCCTACGACTCTGATCATGGTGATGACGGGTTCGGTCATGCGTGCAGGTGTTCCGGGCGCGGATCGAGGGTCATGCGACCGCGGCGTCCTTGCGGGGACGGCCGCGTGGCCGCTTGCGTGCCACGACGACACCGCCGACGAACAGCTCGCCGCCCCAGACTCCCCAAGGTTCGCGGCGCACGAGCGCGCCTTCGAGGCAGGTCTGGCGAAGCGGGCAGTCGAGGCACATGGCCTTGGCGGCCTCGACGTCGCGTGGCGACTCGGCGAAGAACAGCTCCGGGTCGCTGACACGACACGGCAGCTGGTCGTAGAGCTCGACGACGCGAGGACGCTCGAGGGTGTTGAGGTACATCGGTGTCACCTCCTTGTGACGCGATACAGGAGAGCTGGGCTGAGCTGGTCGGGTGCGTACGGATGGGGCGAAGGACGCGGTACTGATCATGGGTAGGTCCGCCGAAGGCTTGAGACAACAAAAAGGCCACGGATCCCGGCGGGGGTCCGTGGCCTCGAAAAGCCTTGCAGCGTAGGGATCTACGAATGCGGCTCCGAGAAACGGACAACACCGAACGGGGCAGAGCTATCGCCGGTGAAGCCACCGGCGGCGGGGACGAGGTTGATGCGCTGACGTGCGGACGCGCCCGTCATGGACAGACGGGCGCCTTCGACAACGCGGCCAGCGAACCCGTGACCATAGGTCGGGCTCGTCTGCATGCGGTTGTTGATCTCCATCGAAAGGCACCTCCTGGTCTGTCTTCGTCGGGGCGGGGCATCTGCACATGACCCGTGGGAAGTTGTGTCGCAAGAGTACGTCGCGTCCTCGGAGGACGTCCAACGATTAACGAAGAAATCTTCGGGTCGTTCACCGGTGACCCGGAGCGGTGGTCGAAAGCGCATGTCTCCGACGGATAAAGCGCTTACTGGGAAGACGATCCCCGCATGTACGCGAGGTTGTCAGCCTGCGCAGATAGCGATGATGTCGGCGCCGAATTTCTCCAGCTTGTGTGCGCCCACGCCGGGGATGGCGAGCATGCCGGCGTCGTCGGTGGGTTTACGTTCGGCGATCGCCGTCAACGCGGCGTCGGTGAAGATGACGAACGCGGGCTGCTTGAGCTCGCGGGCAGTTTCGAGCCGCCACGCCTTGAGCCGCTCGAACAGCTCCTCGTCGAGGTTGCTCGGACAATCGCGACAGCGGCCGAGACGTCGCTCGGCCGGATCGGTCAGCGGGGTCGAGCAGACACGGCAACGCGGCACCTTCGCGGAGGCACGACTCCTCGATCCACGCCCGGGCGCGTCGGCGCCGTCGCGGCCCGACGAGCTGACCGGCCGCACGCCGTCGAGGAACCGGCTCGGCCGGCGACGGGCCGCACCGCCGGGGGTTCGGGACAGCGACCACGACAGCGAGAGCCCGACCGCGGCCCGCGTCATGCCGACATAGAGCAGCCGGCGCTCCTCCTCGACCTCCTTCGGGGTCTTCGCCTGGATCGACGGGAGCATGCCCTCGTGCAGCCCGACCAGGAACACCTGTTCCCACTCGAGACCCTTCGCCGCGTGGAGTGTCGACAGGGTGACGCCGTTGAGGCCGGGCGCATGCTGAGCCTCGGCCCGCTCCGCGAGCAGGCCGACGAACGCCCGGAGCGACGTGATGCCCGGCACCGTGCTCTGTGGTCCGGACGTGTCGTCGGCGAGGTCGACCAGTGCGGTCAGCGATTCCCAGCGCTCGCGCACCCGGCCCGTACCCGCCGGCGGGGTGCTGCTCCAGCCGGCGCCGCTCAGGATCGCGCGGACGGTCTCACCGAGGTCGTCGGCGGGCTCGTCGCCCTCGGCAACAGCAGCGCCGCGGAGCAGCGCCACCGCCTCGCGGACCTCACGACGGTCGAAGAACCGCTCGCCGCCGCGGACCATGTAGGCGACACCCACATCGGCGAGGGCCTGCTCCACAGCCTCGGACTGAGCGTTGATGCGATAGAGCACGGCGATCTGCGCTGCCGGCAGCCCACCCTGGGTCAGCCGCCGGATCCGGCTCGCGACCGACGCAGCTTCGGCCACCTCGTCGGGATGCTCGCCGAACTCGACCGCCGGGCCGGACGCGCGTTGGCTCTCCAGCGGCACGTGGCTCCGACGGGTCTCCGTTTCCGCCCGTGCCATCAGCGCGTTGGCTGCGCGGACGACCTCCGGCGTCGAGCGGTAGTCACGCCGGAGCTTGACGACGGTCGCCTCGGGATAGCGCTTGGTGAACCCGGTCAGGTGGGACGACGTCGCGCCGGCGAAGGAGTAGATCGTCTGGGTCGGGTCGCCGACCACGCAGATGTCGCGGGACCTGCCCAGCCACAGGTCGAGCAGCGCCTGGGCGAGCGGCGAGACATCCTGGTACTCGTCGACGATCAGATGCCGGTACTGACCCCGGACGGTGGCGGCGACGCGCTCGTCACCGGCGATGAGCCCGGCGGCGCACAGCAGGACGTCCTCGAGGTCGATCCGGTCGCGGTCACGGCGGAGCTCCTCGTAGCCGGCGAACACCTTCGCGACGACCGACGGGTCGAGGCCGGCGACATCGCGGCCGGCTTCGGGAGCGAGCTCCGCATAGGTGTCCGGTGAGACGTTGCTGACCTTGGCCCACTCGATCTCGCTGGCGAGGTCACGACGCCCGCTCACGTCGAGCGCGACCCGGTTGCGCGACGCCGCCTCGGCCACCAGCGGGATCTTCGACTCGAGGATGGCGGGTAGTTCGCGGCCGTGCACCTGCGGCCAGAAGAACCGGGCCTGACGCAGGGCGGCCGAGTGGAAGGTGCGGGCGGACACCCCGCCGACGCCGAGCGCGCCGAGCCGGGTTCGCATCTCACCGGCGGCCCGGGTGGTGAACGTGACAGCCAGGACCTCGCGCGGTCGCCAGATGCCGGCGTGCACGGCATAGGCGATGCGATGGGTGATGGTGCGGGTCTTTCCGGTGCCGGCGCCGGCCAGGATGCACACCGGACCGCTGACGGCGCGGGCCGCGGCGGCCTGCTCGGGATCGAGCGCCGCGAGGATCGAGTCGGCGGTGATCGGCTCGGTGGCGAGCGACTCGGTGCCAACCGGGCGGAGGGTGCCAACCGACTCGGCGCCGACCGGCTCGGCGCCGGTGGGACCCGTCGAGACCGGCTGACGCGAAGGGGACACCGGAGCATCTTCGCAAAACCCGCCGACAGTGTGTCCACAGGCCGCCGGCGGGAGACGGAATGCGTCGACGCCGGAGCGGGTTGGAGCTGAGGACTGCTCACCGGTCACGTCCACCCGCCCTATCCGCTCGCGAGAGGCCGCCGCATGCTTGCCCCCACCCCGCCTGGTGCACCCAAGCCGACTCCCCCGACGATCTACACGACGTCGTGGTGCGGCTATTGCGCCCGGCTCAAGTACTCCCTCGACAAGGCCGGCGTGCTTTACACCGAGGTCGATATCGAGGACGTGCCCGCGGCGGCCGACATCGTCACCGCGGCGAACAAGGGCAACCGGACGGTTCCGACGGTCGTCTACTCCGATGGCTCCACGATGACGAACCCGGCCGCCGGCCAGGTCCAGGCGAAGCTGGCTCAGCTCGCAGCCGTCTGAGGCCAGTGCCCTGCGCCCGTCGCTGAGTTGCCAGCCTGTCGTCGTGGCGGACATCGCGGGCTCGACGACGATCGAGCGCACCGACCACCCGTACCTGCGCCGGCACGTCGACCCGGCTGCCATCCGCGGGATCTGGCGGCGTCGCGGAACCACTGTTTTCGCTCCCGTGCGCGACGTCGGTGAAGATCCGGGACTCGTCTGCCTCGGGAACTCCGACGATCTCACCGACCTGACCGTCCTGCTCGACGAATTGTCACGTGCGATGCCGACGCCCAGCCACCTCAGCGTGACGGCCGGGGCCACCGAGGCGTTGCCGGCCGGCTGGCTGGTACCCGAGTGGCACGGCTGGACCGCGTTCGGCATCGAGTCGGTCCCCCGGGTCGCCGGCATGGACGCGGTGATCGAGCTGCCGCTCGATCGCTGGACGGGCCCCATCTCGACGATGCTGGACGAGTCGAGCCCAGCCGGCTGGGGCCGGCCGGGACGTGACGACTCGCGCTGGTTCGGTGTACCCGACGACTCCGGCCAGCTGTTGGCGGTCGGCGGCGTCCGCACCTCCGGTGCGCCGTCAGCGCATCTGTCGGGGATCGCGACCCACCCGTCGGCCCGTGGACGTGGACTTGGCAGCGCCGTCACCGCCGTGCTCACCCGGGTGGGCTTCGAGGCCGGTCAGCCGACGGTCACCCTCGACGCCTACAGCTCCAACGAGCCGGCCCTGCGGATGTACTCGCGGCTCGGATACGTGGTGGACGCCCGTTTCGAGTCCGGCGAAGTGCTTGCCTGATCGGCCGCCCGGCGTTGCGATCAGCCGGACAGGGGTCCGACCGGAAGCGGGCCGCCGTACCACTGCTTGATGAGCTGGTGGGAGATCGACAGCCCGCTCGACGTCCGTACGTGGCCGGCCTCGATCTCGGCCTTGAAGTCGTCACGGGTGAACCATCGGGCGGCCGTCACCTCGACGTCGTCGGTGCTGATGTCGGTAGTGGCGGCGGTGGCGAAGTACCCGAGCATCAGGCTCGCCGGGAAGGGCCACGGCTGGCTGCCCGCGTAGACGGGCTCGACGACGGTGATGCCGGACTCCTCGCCCACTTCCCGGATGACGGCCGCCTCGAGCGACTCGCCGGGTTCGACGAAACCCGCGAGCGTCGAGTACTGGCCTTCGGCCCACGCTGCTCCGTGGATGAGCAGAGCACGATCGTCGGTGTCGGTGATCAGCACGATGATCGCGGCGTCGGTGCGCGGGAAATGCTGTGCGTTGCAAACCGGACAGCGTCTCGTGTGTCCGGCGCTCGCGACGTCGCTGGCGGCGCCGCAGCGGGCGCAGAAGCCGTGGTTCTGATGCCAGCGGGCCAGCGCCAGGGCGTGCACGAACAGGCCGGCGTCGGTCGGTGAGAGCAACATGCCGACGTCACGCAAAGCGGCGGTCGTCGGGCCGTCGGCGCCCAGTCCCTCGAGCTCGGGCAGTGGTGCGTCGGCGGGCTCCATCACCGCGAAATAGGCCACCTCGGCATCCTCGGCGCCGGTGCCGATCCCGAGGAACACCGGGCCGAGGGAACCGGTGCCTGCCTCGGCCGGGGTGACCCAGTGCACGGCGGACTTGTCCGCGGTGACGACCGCCTCGAAGCCGCGCATGAGCAGCACCCGGGAGGTCGGGTCGGCCAGCCGGTCGGCCAGCCAGGCCGTGTCCTCGCGACGTTCGGAGGCGAAGTCGACGGTTCCGTGGCTCAGAGGCAGTTCTCGCAGCGCAGGCACGGTAGGCAAGCTTAGTCAGCGGCCGAGCCGCGCCCCCGGCGGCGCGGACCAGCCTTATCGGGCAGGATGACGCCCGTGAGCATCCACATCGCAGCCCAGCCCGGCGACATTGCCGAGACCGTTCTCATGCCGGGCGATCCGCTGCGGGCGCAGTGGATCGCGGAGACCTACTTCGAGAACCCGGTCTGCTATACCCGCACGCGCAACATGCTCGGGTTCACCGGCACCTACCAGGGAACCCGGCTCTCGGTGCAGGGCTCTGGGATGGGGTTGCCGTCGTTCTCGATCTACGCACACGAGCTGTTCTCGGAGTACGACGTGCAGACGATCGTCCGCGTCGGCACCTGCGGCGGCTTGAGCCTCGACCTGAAGCTGCGCGATATCGTCCTCGCTCAGACCGCGTGCACAGACTCGGGGATGAACCGGAATCGCTTCCACGGTTGGGATTTCGCCCCGTGCGCGGACTTCGGCCTGCTGCTCAAGGCATATCAGGCTGCTGAGAACGCCGGGCAGCCAGTCGTGGTCGGTCCGGTGCTGTCCTCCGACGCGTTCTACCAGCCCCGCCCGGAAGTCACGGCCCTGATGGTCGAGCACGGCGTTCTGGCCGTCGAGATGGAGGCCAGTGCGCTGTACACGCTGGCGGGCCAGTTCGGGCGCAAAGCCCTTGCTGTGTTGACGGTCAGCGACCACGTCACGACCGGTGAGGCCACCAGCGCCGACGACCGTGAGCGCACGTTCGCCGAGATGATCACGATCGCCCTGGCCGCGGTCACGACCTGAGGTCTGAACGTCTGGGAGTCGACGCGACGAGACTGCACAACCCTGCTGTCGCGGACGCGCGAAACCGCCGGTTTCTGCAGTCTCAACACCAACGGCCGGTGAGACTGCACAACCCCGCAGTCGCAGACGCGGCGGTTTCAAGGTGCTGTTGCAACGAGGAGTTTGTTGAGGGCCTGGGCTGGGGTGGTCCAGGCCAGTGTTTGGCGGGGTCGGGCGTTGAGTTCTGCGGCGACCTCGTCGAGGGCGTGTTGATCGTAGGCTCGGAAGTCGGTGCTCGAGCGGGGAAAGTACTGGCGCAGGAGCCCGTTGGTGTTCTCGTTGCTGCCGCGCTGCCACGGTGAATGGGGGTCGCAGAAGTAGACGGCGCAGTCGGTCGCCAGGCTGAACCGGGCGTGTCGCGCCATTTCGATGCCCTGGTCCCAGGTCAGGGTCTTCGCCAGCTGGGTCGGGAGCCGACGCATCAGCGTGATCAACACGTCGATGACCTGGTCGCTGACCCGAGACTGCGGCAGCGCGCCGAGCATGACGAACCGGGTCGAACGCTCGACCAGGGTGATGATGGCGGTGCTCCCGCGGGCGCCGATCACCAGGTCACCTTCCCAATGTCCGGGCACGGCCCGGTCGATGGCTTCGGCTGGGCGGGTGGAAATGTTGAGATCACCGAGCCAGCCACGGCCGTGTCGTGCCGCGTCGGCGGCCCGTGACTGCGGCCGGCGTTCGGCTCGACCGGACCGCAACGCGAGCTGGCGGGTGAGTTCATCACGCATCCGGCCGCGGGCCTGGTAGTAGATCGCCTGATAGATCGAGCTTGTCAAGATTTCTGTGTAAGGCGTCGTGGTTAGAGGTGGGGGTTGATGCGGTCGGGGTAGGTGATGGCGAGTTGGGCGAGTGCTGCTTTCCAGTTGGTGACGACTTGTCCTTCGACGAGG
>JAABUT010000723.1_pt1 | contig 46500 bp, 38 predicted proteins | sample 5559281 | NCBI WGS metagenome assembly JAABUT01 (sample SAMN10711880, study PRJNA513359) | rock metagenome | isolation source: Antarctica rocks | place: Antarctica: Victoria Land, Ricker Hills nord | collected 2016-01-04
CTATCAACGCGTACGTCTAGTCAATCAGAAGAATGAACTATGCAATGAGTATTGACAAGCTATGAACAAAGATGAACTGAAGCTTCATGACACGAAGCTAAAGAACTGTCAAATCATTGACAACGTTCTATTCAAAAAGAGTTTACTATGAGTGTCAAAACAAATGCATACGAAATTGCTTCAAGAGATTCATGATCAATCATCAATCTCGCACTCTGACATTAGATGAATGATTGATCTAGTTCAACGCTTCTACTATTGATCAGATCATCAAGCAACTATTCAACAATACATTTGAAACTGTCATGTCTGTCAGCGAAGCAAAGCATCTTGAGATGATACGAATGATTTGCTTCAGCCTCTATCGATTTCTCAGCAACGTTGACAAGATATAGCTATGAACTTCATCACTGAGCTATCTCTATCGAAAAACTATAACGTCATTTGCATGATCATATGTTGTCTCTTCAAAGAACGTCACTATGTTCTCTGTCATTGAGAAGACGATGACATCTCAATCGAAGAAACAGTATCAATCATGCTATGAAACGTCTATTGACTTCATGATCTACTCAGTTCTATCGTTTCAAATAAAGACTTTCAGTTTATATTGATCATGTGACAAAGTCTTTGTAAACAACTGAAGATTCAAGTCAATCTATCAACAGTCTATCATTCAAAGATTGATGATCAGTCGAAACGAGCTAATCAAAATATTGAACGCGAACTTCGAATCTACTGCAATTACATGCAGAATGACTGAGCTAAATGACTTTCAATGATGAAATTCAATGACAATTTCAATACATTCTCAACTATCTCGATGATTTCTTTCTACTTCAATAAAGACTTTCACTCTCGAATGAGTTTCAATTCAAATACGACTGATTACAAAATGATTTGTCAACGTATTGAGATTAGAAAGATCGATGACATTGTCATTCAAATGAGCGAACTTCTTATCTTCGATCATCAACAATTGAAAAAGATCAAGCAGATCACTGAAGCTCAGATGAACAAGCATAAATGAGACGTCATCTATGAAGTAGATGATCAAGTTTGATTAGTCTTCAAAAACATCAAAATCACTAGATCATGCAAAGATTTGAAAGATAAGCAGCTCGATTTCTATTCAATCACAGTCAAAGTTGAGATCTTCTATCGTCTTCAGCTATCTAGAAGCATGAAGCATATACATTCAGTGTTCAGCTCGAAGTATCTACGATCTTCATCAAATGACTCTCTATCAGAACAACATTCTGAGTCTTTTAGATTGATGATCATTGAAGAGAATGAAGAGCACTAAGAAGTAGATGATATATTGAACTTCAGACGATATAAAGAAAGATTACAATACAAAGTCAAATGAATCGAGATAAATCGTGACGACGAATGATACTATGTCGATAAAGAAAAATTCGATGACTCGAAGAAAGTTCTGAACGAATTTCACAAGCTGTATTCGAATAAGTCGCACTAAATTAAAAACACGATGAATTTTTTGCTTTTATTTCTTTTCTATTCATGCAAACATGAATGTTCGAAGAAAGAGATAATGTTACGAACATGTCTGAATTGATCAGAATTCAGATTTAACTCTAATCAATTTGATTAAAGCAAGTCATGACGTTATGCTTAGTTTGAATCTAGCGCATTTCTTCGAATCATTCTCAGCACTTCTTCTCGTTGTTCAACACTTTCTTCATTCATTTCTTTCATCATTCTTTTAGACAAACACATCTGACATATTACATCACATCTGTATCGAGTCTAGCGCAGTCTCAAGCCATTATTTATAGAAGAGTTCGCACTCTTTCTCTTCTGTATTCTTAATGTCTTGTTATAGCTATCTCTAAAGAACAATACATACATATCAGTTCTGAGTTTCTTTGATTGAATGATCTAGATACAATCTCAACAACTATCTGCGTCTGAAACATTTCTGAAGTGCAGATAAACATTCAGATCTATGCATTCAATTCTGATGTAAGTAATGAGAATGCTTTCAATTTTTTGAAAACTATTTTGCATCTTTATCATCTTGTTGAACAGATGCAATCTTTGTGTTGAAGTGACATGAACATTTACGATGCATTTTCTATATTTTTCTCATCATTGCTTTCACTGACTTTTGTGAAACTGTGTTATTGCGATGCTGTCACTAGTTGAAATCGTCGCAGCAAGAGTTAATTGCTTGCATCTCAACTGTATTTTTGCATCTTCTTGAATTAAGTTGTTCAGAAGCGTCACTTTCTTGATGACAAAAGAGCGAGAAATGATGTGATTAATGCTTATCAGACAAATGCATATCAATTCACATGCTTGTCTGATTTTCTGTGTACAATCATTGACTCAACTGTGTAACATAATCTTGTTTTGCAGCATGTTTAAATGAACATGCAGCGAGCTTGTGTACATTTCTGCTTTCAAAGTCTTAATGCTTACACTTTTGAACATTTTTGCAACATGATACAGAGTCTGATTCTGTAGTGTTTCAAGTCTGCGTTCTTTGTCTGTCAGCTTTTTCTCTTTTTCTCGCTGATGTCAGACTGATGCTTCGAATGCAATTTCTGATCTTACTATCACTGAGTATATTTGTCTTGCTTTTGTGAAGATTGCTTCTCATGTGAAGACTTCAAGTTGACTAAGTGCTAGCATTCATGTGACGTGATTCACTTCAATTTGACGAAGATGCGCATCTTATTGCAATTTCATGTTCAGTTGTACTTTCAGAACTTGCACGTCTGATTTCAACTTAATAACTGAGCTTTTTATTTGTATATTAATTATCATATCAAATTTCTTTGATTTTCTGATGAAGTGCATAAGTTTATACTTTTCTGATGCGAATGTTGCGTCATGAGTGTGAGTTCATTTCGCGCAAACATCATGCACTCTGCTCAGTGTTTTGCAGATTTCTTCAATGAATCTATTGTATGCTAGAATGTTAATGTTGTTTACAAAGTCAAGCACTTTGATCTTAATTCTCAATGTTTTGCACTTTTCAATCAGACTTGCGTTGATGAATAGAAAAAGAATCGATGAAATGAAGAATCTTTGTGATATGTTTGCATTTATCTCGCGCATGTCACTTGTTTGTTCATCAAATCTCAGCGATGTTTCTCAATTCTCAAGAAAGCTGCATGCTCATTCAATTATGTAGTCTGAAGTTCTTTTCATTTTCAGAGTATGCAGAAGTCTGACATGTAAGACTCAATCAAACGCTTTAATGATATTTAAACTTAGCATGAACATTACGTATTTAATTTCGCAGTCTCATACTGTGTGAATCTGATCTACTAGTAGATTTAATGTTGAGATCATGAATTGCTTGCATCTCGCTTTCATTTGAGCATCAAATAGCATGTGATGAGTTTCAGCTATATTGCTCAGTCTTTTAGTCATGATCAACTTCAGAGCTTTGCTCATGATATTAAGCAGAGCAATGAGTTGATATGTCTTTAAATCAGTATAATCACTTTTCTTTGATTTGCATAGTACTATTGTTTAAGCTTTTTTGAACTGCTTCAAATGATATTTGTGTATTACACATACGTTGAATAAACTCATCAATATCAAAATCAGTTTTGCAAAATCTGTCTGCAACGCTTTGTTTGAAATGTCTGAAATGTTTGATGCTTTGTTTACTTTTACTCTTTTGATTGTCTATCTCACTTCATCTTCTGAAATGTGTAAATCAGATGACATTGTCAAGAATATAAATGAGTTTGCGATGTCATTGATGTTTGTCTGAAAGAATGAAGAAAAGAATTTTTCTTGCAATATCTTGATTTTTTTTCTTGAACATCATTATTATTTAATCAATGTCACTTTGCTTCAATGACAAAAACTGAGAAAGTTTTTTAGATAACTGACTTTCAATTCTGACTCATTTTGCGAAGCATAATATCAACTTGAGTGCATCGCTCAGCTCATGCATTTATGATCTGAAATGTGCGCGCTTCGCTTGTTGAATGATCTTGTTTTTATGATCATTGTGTTTCAAATATTCATTTCACGCATCTAGTGTGCTTTGTGTTTTTCATACAATTTGCAGTTGTCTTGATTTCATTACTATCTTTGAGCAGTTTGAATTTCAGAAGTTTTTTGCTTAACTTGATGACTTTGTCATGAAAGTAAATTTCTCAATGATCTTCTGTAACATCTTGATAACTTTGCACACTCTTTCATTCATCATCATCTTGCTGTTCAAAGAATGATTCGATGAAAGATGCATATGCAGATACGTGCTTAATGCTTCTGTGTTCATTTTCTTTCATAATCATCAAATTGAAGACTGTACTGAAGTTGTTTGTAAACACAGTTCTGTGACAATTGAAAAATGATTCAATTCTTGATGCAGATCAATGCGTACTTTGCACTTGCATGTCATGAACTGTATTTTCTCGCTGCTAAAGACTAAATCAATAGTTGTAAACTGATTATGAGTTTTGCAAGTAATAATGTTTGATTTCAGCAATAATTTCAGCTTAGTGTTAATAATGATGTCAAGTAAACTGTTGACTGCTGCATGTTAAGTGAAGCATCTTCATTCTTCTCAGTGAGAATGATGTAGATTGAAATTTCTCATGATCAGTTGTTCACAGTCATCTTTAAATAACTCGCTCAAGCAAGAAATGATTGAAGATTTCTCTGTAAATGTAGAGAACAGTGAGCATGAGTTGTAAACATTTATAAGTTGCAACGTCTGCATTTCATCATCTGTGTTGTGAGTTAATATTCTGATTGAGCAAATGTCTGATTCAGCTGTTTCTATCATTCATTGATTGAGTCTTAAGTATTTGTTCACATATATGTATGTTCTTGACTGTGATGATGTGTTTTTCACTAGATAAAAGAAGTTGTGAGCTGAGTTAAATAATTGAGTGTCATTAATGTTGCAACTCTGCTTCTGTATGACTATGATGTCAAAATCGTGAACTTCTCTGTTGATTAGAAATGATTTCTGAATTTTCAATGATTTTCTGATGTTGTACTGCAGTATTTGTAGAAAAGATTGTTTTATCATAAAGTTATTTCTAGCTGTTGTTGACTTTGTGAAAAGAAGACTCTCTGAATGCTTTCAGTCATCGTGAGTCTGTCTTGTCTTCTGATTTGTCGTTTCTGACTCTGCTTAAGCGACGTCTCATCTGAGTCGCTACTTACACAAGAGAAATGATCAACACGTCTCTTCTTGACTTTTATCATTTGTCATGTTGATTTATAAGCAATTAGACTGCGTGTTTTCAGCACAACTGTCGCTGAGCTTGACGAGTTCGCTGAACTGAGAGAGTTTGTGAACTTTGAAGAGTTCATTGAATTCAAAAAGTTCATTGAACTTGAAGAGTTCATTGAATTTGCAAAGCTTAAAGACAGCGAAGAGCTCAAGAATTGCAAGAATGTGCAATTGTATCTGAGTGCTTCTGAATATCTGAACGATCTGTTTCTATAGATTTCAAACGCTTGTTTCATCTGCTGTTGTCATTTGAGACAGATGCGTCTTCAGAATTCATGATTTTCGTTGCAGTTAGCACAACGTTTTCTATTTGAAGACATCACGCATTTCTCAATGTGATGTTTGTCTGCACACTTGATGCAACGTTGATTCTTTCTGCAGAATCTGATCATGTGATCAAATTTCTGACATCTGAAGCACTGTGTGATGCAACAGTTCTTCTTGAACAACTCACATGCACATTCATAATATGCATTTAACATACTCACGTTCATCAATCAATTTGTCATTGCTTCGATTGCTATCTTCATGATGAGTGATGAATGAATCTTTTCACTCTTTGCTACTTTCTTGAATCAGACTATTCTTAAAATCTTCAGATTCTCATGAAGTCTTGCGTTATTCTTTATCAGCTTTCTAATGATTTATCGAAAATATGTTGCATACGTTGCATGCAACATACATAAGACACAATCTCTATGCTGATTTTTCTCTTAGCGAGAGATAGTCTTTCTCGTTGCAGATTCACAGTTCAAGATGAGTGAAATCTCTCACTGCTTAAATTTCAACAGTTTACTTCTTAAGCATGAGTCGCAGACGTTTCATCTGCAATACACATGCATATTGCAGTCGATTTCTTCTTTAATCACATCAACACATGCTACTGTTCTTTTGAACTATACAGACGATGTTTTCAACTAAAGATTGATTCTATCATCAAGACATTTGAGAGTCAGAACTCAGTGAAGAAGTGAGATTCTTAAGATTGACAGTCATCGTCATTGTATATCATGCTTTGCAGATGCTCACTTCACTTGTAAGATGTGCAACTCATCTGTTTTGCATTATCTGTAGAGATTTTTCTCATGCAGATCAATCATGTTTTGCAAAGATGTTCATATGCTACACTTCTAATCAAACAGCGTAGTTCAATCATTCTTTACTAACTTGCTTGTGTTTCTCTTCTCTTAACGAAGTCTTCTCATTAACATATCACTCATGTATAAAATGTCTGTGTCTGAACGTTTGTTAAACGATATTAATGAGACTCTTGAGTTTGCTCATGTTGAACTTAATGAGTCTTGTGAGTTGTTCATGTCGTAGTAACAGACACGCAGTCTTAACAAGATTTATACATAGTTAGCATGTAGATTTAAAGAATGTTCATGATTCAAGTTTTTTCTGCTAATCATTCTCAACAGATCAAATACAAGAATGTTCTGTCTCAGTTCTTGTCATTGTGATGACAAGATACTGAATCAAATGATTTTCATAAGCGATTTTTCTCGTAATTCTGCATTTTATTTGACTTTCTCATTTGCATGCAGATTACTTGTAACATGTGCATTGAGATTATCAAAGTCTGCGCGATCGCGAAAACTTTACACGCGATCAACGCTCAGCACTTCATCATCACGCAACGCTTCAATGTCATTCAAACTTTTGATAATCTTTAAACTTTACTGTAGCTAGACAGTAGATTTGTAGTCAGCATTGCATACAGATGAGTTTCATCACTGATTTGTCACAAAAATGTATAAATTACAATTACAATTAATACTTATTTAATATTTTCTTCAATTTCTTTTCTGACTAACAATGAGATTCATCTGTACATGATGTCAACTATGAATCTTTTGATTTTATTCTGTGTTCAAATAAAAGTTAAAAGAGTTAAGAAATCTTAATTTAACGTAATTCAAATGATGTTAGAATGTTGCATAAGCAGAAAAGTCAATCATGCAGAGTTTTCATCTATGCAACAGCATTTCTTCTAACAGTTACAATTGATCTATGAAGAAGATTAGAAGATTAATGACATGTCAATGTCAGTAAGAGATGAAAAAATATTTAGTGAAAAAGTTGATCTCAGTATGAGAGTCGTGATTACAAGTGGTCGAAGAATTTGCAACTCATTAATCATGTTAATATACTGAAACATCTTCATTACATTAACAGTATTATTAAGTAATTGATGAAAAGATATCAAATAAAATAGTTGATTTCAGTTTTAAAGTCGTGATTACAGTGTTCAAAGAAGTAATGACTCATTGATCACGCTGATATATTGAGAGAGCTTGAACTCATCTTCTTTACTTGATGTCAAGTCATATATTTATCTACATGAAAAATTAAAAGCGCAAAAGAATGATCAGAATGCATTCTTCTTTATTGATCAAAGTCAAATCATTTAATGATTGCAATTGTACATTTATACTAACAATTCATTCAACGTTTACGTAACATAAGTCAAATTAAGAGAAGAAAAGAATTATTTAATACAATCACATTCTATCTTTTCATCATGTACATCTTTCTTTCATCATATATTTCTCTGCTCAATGAATGACAATTATTAAGCGAGAGAACGCAGCTATCAACTACAATCATGAGCATTATGAGTGCAAAGAAAATGTTCTTATCTTCAAATCAAGAATTGAATTGAAACATCATTTGTAAAAAATACTATTTATGAAAAGCAAAGCAAGAACAATGTGACATAATTAAACAGCACAGATACTTTCATCAAGAGTTTATTAAAGCATCACATGCTGAATAAAAGTTATCAATTCAAACATGATACATAGTCTTAAAACTTACTGTCTTAATGACGTTGAAATCATCATATAGTCAATGAGCAATTTTATTTTTCAGAAAGTTTTGTTCATTCATATAAATAGCATAGTTTTTCTCATAAGTTGAATCTAAATTAATGTCATAAGAGTGTATGAATTTAAATCAAAAATCAAATAAATCAAATCAAATCAATTTCTTTTCTGATATTTTAATCACTTTTTCTATCATATTTTCTTGAATCATTTTAGTAATCAATGCTTCAATAAATAATACTTTTAAAAATAATACTTTTAAAAATTAAGTTTATATAAATCAAATCAAACATTTTTAATAAATAATGACATGCAGCAAGAATGTTAATAATTGTTGAAATCATGTCTAGAATTTAATCACACTGCAGCAAGATAGTGCATAGCTGAGTAGAATGTTTGATCAATAGAGATAACTTTAACTAGAAAACTAAGAATACAGAAGAAAGAAGACAGTTTCGAGCTGTATCTATAGTAGAGCGAACAAAGAGACGAAGTAGTCAATTTGCTAGAGCTTGAATAGATGAAATGTTTCAGCATATTTTAATTTGAAACATCATTGTTTCTTGTTCACATATCAAAATTTCTAGAGTCTATTGACTAGACTTTATTCAACGTTGACACGCTTCGTAACATTACTCTCTTCTTTTTAAAAATCATGTTTCTATGACTTGTAATGTAGTTCATAGCACTAACGTAGAGCTTGACACTTATCTTTCTATCAATCTTTCTATTGATCTTTCAGATCATCGAAATGTCTATTGTAACAGACTCACTATGAGAGAAAAAGAATGATCATTGTAGCAGACTCACTATTGAACGTAGAAACATGAGGTAGATCGATTCATTGATAGATAGAGTGATGTGAGTAGATAGATCATTGCATTGACAGTGTCTTTGTAGCAGACTCACTAGTCGACTTGCTCATTGAAGAGATCAATTCTGATCATGTCATTAAAGCAGACTCACTAGTTGACTTGCTCATTGAAGAGATTGATTCTGATCATGTCATTGAAGCAGACTCACTAGCTAACTTGCTTATCAAAAAGATTGATTCTCATAGACTTGTTTTTGTAGCAGACTCACTAAATTGATCTGAATTTAAATTGAGTCAAATCAAATTTGATGACACAGATTATTTTGACTCAACTGATTCACAAGCTTTTTAAGAAAGAAAGATTTGTGATTCTTTAACAATCAACAATCATATGTTCTTGTTGATTCTATTGATCGAGTGAATTGATGCTACTGAATGAGCGATAGATTCTCTAGCAATTCAACAGTCTTGTCGTTGATTTTATTGATTCTCTGATGTTGTTCTGTCTTTCAATGTTGTTGATCATCAGGTAAACAAATTTCTTTATACTCGTTTGATTGCTGAAAAGAGTTTGCGATGATTTTGATGTGAAGAAAATTAGTTTTGAGTTGTTCTTTTGTATGAATACTTGTTGTTCATTGAGTAGCTTGAATGAGTAATGAAATCAATATCATGTGATAAACGAATTCTTAGTTTAATGTTGAGATCATGTCTAGAATCTAATCACACTGCAGCAAGATAGTGCATAGCTGAGTAGAATGTTTGATCAATAAAGATAGCTTTAACTAGAAAACTAAGAATACAGAAGAAAGAAGACAGTTTCGAGCTGTATTTATAGTAGAGCGAACAAAGAAACGAAGTAGTCGATTTGCTAAAGCTTGAATAGATGAAATGTTTCAGCATATTTCGATTTGAAACATCATTATTTCTTGTTCACATATTGAAATCTCTAGAGTCTATTGACTAGACTCTATTTCAACGTTGACACGCTTCGTAACAATTTTTTTCTTGAACATCATTGTCATATAATTAATGTCGCTTTGCTTCAGTGACGAAAATTGAGAAAGCTTTTTTGATAGCTGACTTTCAATTCTAGCTCATTTTGCAAAGCATCTGTTGAAAATGATGAAAACAGAGAACGATACTGTTACTTCTGTGATTAGTAATCTTCGCGTTGATTCGACGCTAGTGAATGAGTATTTACTCTTCGCTCACTTCTTTCCTTTCTTCTTCATTCGTATGCTTTATCTACTACATAGTTTAGTCAAATATATCTATATGTCTATCTATTCTCATGTTTTCGTATATCAAGAGATTATGAGCTCGAGTTAGCTATTTCGCTACCGGAAAATAACAAAGGGCAGAAGCATCGAACTCGCTGTCATTAAAATCGGCGAAATTTTCCCTTTCAACCAAATTTCTAGAACTACTTTCATACTTCAACCATCATACAACAATGAAAGGTTCGAAGATCTATCAAGTTTCTAAGCTAAAGAAAAGTGAGAACTATGAGTCATGAAAGAAGAATATAATCAATGTCTTGAAAGTCAAAGATCTCTGAATGATCACCTCGAGAAAGCTGAAGAAATCGACATCACTGTCATTCAACGTCTCGATAGCAGATAAAAAAAAGTATATCACTGATGTTCAACATTGAGAAGATAGAAACGACAGAGTCAGCGATATAATTGACTTCAGCTGCGAAAAGAGACTCAGAATACATATATTCAAAGCAGACGACGTCACTAAAATGTGATCTATTCTGAAGACTCAATATGAGCAGTCGAATTTGATCATTCTATTTCTGACAATCAAAGAACTGACTCAATCAAAGCAATTGAATTTCAAATTCATTCAGAACTATGCAGACTCGCTCAAGCAAGTCATCATCAAGTATGCAGACATCGAAAAAATAGTAGAATCGTGAATGTTGAGCAATCTTTTCCTTCTAGATCTCAACGAAAGTCTAGAATCGTACATCTTTGACCTAATACAGAGCATTAAGATCAATAAATTCGAACTATTAATTGATGATATGACTATCGCTCTAGTCGATCATGACAAACAATCAAATCAAGAGAAGAACTTCAGCTTCAAAAGTATGATAGCTCAGTTTGATGACAAGAAGCCGAAGTTTTTTCGAAAGAGATCGAAGAAATGCGCTCATTGCGAGCAAGAAAGTCACAGCGAACAGAACTGCTGACATCTACATTCGAATCTTCGTTCAGATGAATGAAAGTCTTATCAGAATAGAAAGAATCTGATCAAAGAAGATGACTTCGAAACAAGCTTCGAAGTCAAAATAGTCAGAACAATGAAGATCATCTGTTGAGCTGACAGTCACACAGATGTCTGATGAATAGACAGCGAAGCTGATAATCATGTCTGCTATGATATAGACTTGTTTGATGAACAGTCATATCAAAAGATCATCGATAACAGCATTGTTACTGCAAATAATGAGGCAGTACTCATCGTCGAAAAAGATTCGATTATAATCAACGTTTTGCTGAACGATCAATCAATCAAAATTCGACTAATCAATGTTTATCACTGTTCAGAACTACACTATAATTTGATGTCAGTCAATCAGATGAAAGTCAAAGAGTATACGTGTAGTATAAAGAACGGCAAATTTCGATTCATGAATTCAAAGAGTGTTGTCGCTCTCATTGACTCAAGAAACGATGCGAAAGCATATTTCGTAAATACATCAATCAATTTTCCAAATTCTCGATCAGTTACTCTGACAAGCAGAACAGAGTCAGTCAAGACATCATGACGTCAATAACATAAATGATTAGCTCATCTGAATATGACAGACGTCAAACGTCTTGTCAACATGAGCATCGACATTGATGTGAATTCAACTGATAGTCTGAAAAACGAAGAATTCTCAGAATCGATATGTGAGATCTGTGTTATAGACAAGCAAAATAGAACGTCAAGTCGAAAACCTCACATCAAAGTCATCAAAGTAGTGTTATAAATCTGCATAGAGTGAATCATATGAATGTATTTTAACTAGAAGTTCAAAGCTGAAGAAGAAAGAAGATGCAACACGTCGTGAGTTTTACTCACGAAGGCACGCTAGGTCGCTAGCGTGTCAACATCAGCTCTATACTAGTCTATGATAGTCTGACACAATCTATGTTAGACTAACTTGAAGTGCACGATTGCAACATTACTTTCTCTCTTCATCTAGCAATGTTCTCATTGCTGCAGTTTGATCGATCTTTCTTAAGTTGATTTCTATCTTAGCTTGTTTGAATATCGTTCATGAAAGTCATTTACGACCTTCGAGCATTCTTCGAATTCACTTTCATCGACGTTGTATCAATGCAGATCGACGTCGTATTCTTTTCAATTGACACGATATTGTAGTCGTTTACCTCGTTCGTAGTGCCTGAAGTTCAGTATGTTCTTCATCTTTCATTCATCTTCGTCGTCGATCACTATAGAATCAGACGATTCATTTCATTGTTCATTCAAAGAGTTCTTTGAATCTAGTTGCAGCAGATTTGATGCGAACTTCGAATGTATCTTCATAGTCGATGATAGTTTTAGTCGATATGCATGTTCAATCTTGATCAGAATCTTGAAGAGTTCTAGCATCTTATCGTCTAGCTTCTTTGATGATCGTGAGATCGTTATGTTTCTAGAATTCAGAAACATCATGTCATCTATCTTGTAGATCATTTTCTTTCGATGCTTATCAATCTGTTTCTTCATTGTAATTCTGACTCTTGTCAAGACTTGTTTGATCAATGCTAGTGATCATTTCATGTGTTCAAATATATTCTTTGCTTTGCCTGCTTCGATTTTAGCTCGAGTAGTCTCATATTCGATTGGGTTCGAATCGAAGCTCATATGAGAATGAAAGCTCTTATTAAGAAAGAACGTCGACTGTTTAATTGACGGCGAAATAGCATTGTTATTGACGAATTCGATCATGAATAATCAGGTGAATCAATCATCTTGCATATATGAGCAGTAGCTTCGTAGATATCATTTCACATTCTGATTCGTTCTTTCTGTTTGATCATCGATCTGCGAATGATAGTCTGTGAATAGTTTTACCTTGATGTCGAGTCTCAGGCATAGAGACTTTCAGACAATCGATATGAATTGTGAATCACGATCGAACACTATTGATCTAAGTAGTTCATGAGTTCTGAAGACTCATATCAACAGTAGCTTGACTGTTTGTTCTGCGAAGATTTCTTCGTCATCTGATCAACACGACATATAATGTCGTTTCTTAGACAATCAATCTATGACTGTCAGAATCGCGTTGTTTTCATCACTTTCTGATAGATTGATAATGAAGTCTAATAATATGTTCTGCCATCGCTGCTCTGATATGAGCAATGACTTCAGCAGTTTATTAATTCGATCTCTCGATACTTTTGATCTACAACAAACGTAACAGTTTCGAATGTAGCGCTTGATCGTCGTTCTCATCTTTGACCAGCAATATGATTGTCTCAGCAAGTTCAACGTTCGATTCATGTCAAAGTGATCACTGATCGAAAGATCATGTGCTTCTCTTATCAATCGAGTGATCATTGACTGAGAAACTCATAGTCTATCATCTTTTCAGAGTACTTCATCAAGTACTTTGCAATTGTCTAGATCAATATCTTGACAAGTTCTTCTGTTCTGTTTCATGACTATTCGAATATCAAAGCACAGTTGATTCGTTTGATTTTCGACTATAATTTGATTCTGAATAGAAATCATTTCTTCGATCGAATTTTCGTTAGCGTTCGATTCATGTTTCGAATCTGAGTCAGATTCTGAGTCAGATCTTGATCAACTTTCTGATCATCTTCTTGATCAGCTTTTATTGACTGCAGTTCAAATCTGCCTTCTGACAATAGCATCTGATGCTGATATAGCTTTCGATCATCATTTGCTTCAACTGACTTGATGTTGAAATCATGTCTAGAATCTAATCACACTGCAGCGAGATAGTGCGTAGCTGAATAGAATGTTTGATCAATAGAGATAGCTATAACTAGAAAACTAAGAATACAGAAGAAAGAAGACACTTTCGAGCTGTATCTATAGTAGAGCGAACAAAGAGGCGAAGTAGTCAATTTGCTAAAGCTCGAATAGATGAAATGTTTCAGCATATTTCGATTCGAAACATCGTTGTTTCTTGTTTACATTTCGAAATCTCTAGAGTCTATTGACTAGACTCTATTCAATGTCAACACGCTTCGTAACATTACTCTCTTCTCTTTAAAAGTCATGTCTCTATGACTTGTAGTGTAGTTCATAGCACTGACGTAGAGCTCGACGCTCGCCTTTCTACCAATCTTTCTATTGATCTTTCAGACCATCGAAATGCCTATTGTAGCAGACTCACTATGAGAGAGAAAGAACGATCATTGTAGCAGGCTCACTATTTGACGTAGAAACACGAGATAGGTCGATTCACTGATAGATAGAGCGATGTGAGTAGATAGATCATCGCATTGACAGCGTCTTTGTAGCAGACTCACTATGTAGAGATCGACTTGCTCATCGAAGAGATCGATTCTGATCGTGTCATTGAAGCAGACTCACTAGTTGACACAGAAACACGAGATAGATCGATTCACTAATAGATAGAGCGATGTGACTAAATCATCGCATTGACGACGTCTTTGTAGCAGACTCACTAAATTGATCTTGATTCGAATCGAGTCGAATCGAATTTGATGACACAGATTATTTTGACTTGACTGATTCATGAGCTTTTTGAGAGAGAAGGTTTGTGATTCTCTAGCAATCAATGATCATATGTTCTCGTTGATTCTATTGATCTTCTGATGTTGTTCTGTCTTTTGATGTCGTCGATCATCAGGTAAACAAATTTCTTTATACTCATTTCGTTGTTCATCGAGTGTCTTGAATGAATATTGATACTCATATTGTAGAGTTAACGAATTCTTAGTTTAATGTTGAGATCATGCCTAGAATCTAATCACACTGCAGTGAGATAGTGCGTAGCTGAATAGAATGTTTGATCAATAGAGATAGCTATAACTAGAAAACTAAGAATACAGAAGAAAGAAGACAGTTTCGAGCTGTATCTATAGTAGAGCGAACAAAGAAACGAAGTAGTCGATTTGCTAGAGCTTGAATAGATGAAATGTTTCAGCATATTTCGATTCGAAACATCGTTGTTTCTTGTTCACATTTCGAAATTTCTAGAGTCTATTGACTAGATTCTATTCAATGTCGACACGCTTCATAACACTTGACGTCTGACATTCTGATCAGCGCGTCGACTTTCAGATTCTGTTTTCTCGACTGATATATGATCTTGAAGTTATATTCAGATAACTTCTCAGCTTATCTAGCCTGTCGTCTGATCAGTTCTTTGATCGTCATGAAGTACTTCAAATTCAGATGATTGATGAAGATCTTGATCAAAATATCTGTACATTTCAATTCAGAGCGTCAATGCTTCAAGCAGCGAATAATGATCAGCAGTTTCTTGTCATAGATCTTGTAGTTGCATTCTGCGAAAATCATGTTCTTGTTGTAAAAGATCACTGAATGTAGAATGTCTTTATCGTCATACTGAGACAATACTTCGTCGTTCACGTAGTTTGAGAAGTTCGTTTTCAGAATAGCTTCTCTGATCGAGTCAAAATGCTTCAGAATAAAGACTGTTGTCATCTGTTGCTTTAGTTCTTCAAAGATCATCTGACAGATCTCTGTTCATTTAAAGAGATGATCTTTTCGAGTTTGCTTTATCATGAATCGAACAATCTTTGAGAAGTTCTTTATAAATCATCGATAGAAGTTGCAGAAGTCAATGAAGATCTGCACATGAGTCAACGATCGAAGCACTTCTCAGCTTCGAATCACATCTACTTTTCTAGAATTTATTCGCAGATCATTGATGAATATCAGTAGTTCAAGAAACGAGGTTTTCTGAATCTTGAATTTGCACTTGTTAATGTCTATCTGCAAGTCGACTTCGCGAAGCTTGTCTAGCACTTCTTTCACATGAGTTCTATGTTCTTTCAAGATCTTACTATAAATGAGAATATCATTCAAGTATGTCTGATAGAACTTGTGCAGACAGTCAAACAACACATCGTTGATATAGTGCTGAAAAGACGCGAATTCATTGATTAATTTGAAGAGCATTACTCTATACTTGTAGACATCGAAGAAAGTAACAAAAGTAGTCAAATTCTCGCTTTTCGAACTCATGCGCAGTTTATTGAACGTGATGATAATGTCGAGTCGAGTCAGATACTTACTGTTTTGAATTCGAGCTAGTACTTCGTCTATCAAGAATATTGAATAATGATCTCTTTTGATCAGAGCATTCAGTTTTCGATAATTCACGCAAAAGCGAAGACTATCATCTTTCTTTTCGACAAATAGTATTGACGAAGCGAAGAAAGCTTTGCTGAAAATAATAAACTTCTTCTTCAAGTTCTCTTCTAGATACTTCTTGATCTTCTGCAACTTGTGACTCGACATGAAATACAATCGACTTCTAGAAGACTGATCTTCATCTTCTAATTCAATCTTATGATCATATGATCGATGTGAGAACAACTGCGTTGCCTTTTCTCTATCAAAAACATTCAGAAAGTCGTGATAAACTATTGAAAGCTTCTTCTTCAGTTCATTTAATGACATGACAGAGATTATTTCATTCAGTTTCGCGAAATCTTCGACTGAGCTAAGCGCTTTGTTGATTTCACTAATGATCAAGAAGAAGATCTTAATCTTCTTATTCTTGACTAGAGTTCGATATGCAGCGACTTTGATCATGACAATATTGACGAGTCTCTTTGCCTTAGTTGACTGAAATGAGCGAAGTTGATCGAGATCAACTTGAGTGCTTTGCTTTGCTATGAGAGCAGATTCAATGAATCTATTCACTGATTTCTGATTCATGAGTCTCTTCAAGATGATCGTTGATGTAACAATCGAGTTCAAGTTCTTTCGTTTTCTTTTGCAGATCTCGTTTGATTCAGATCTGTGAAATGCTGATTGACTGCTTGCTTTCAAAACAATAGATTTCGATGTTTGAATCTTCAACGATGATATTAATCGATTGTTTGCAGAATCTATCAACATTTGATTTCTTTTCAATCAGAGATTTTTAATGATTATCTTGTGTTGATCTAGACGAGTTATCAATAGAGACATCATTTCATTCTTGTGTTCTTGTATCATGATCAATGTATACAGAGCGTGTGTAATCGACTTTCGATCAGAAGTTTCATCATATGATTGAATCGACTTTGATTTTGACAGCGATATTGACTGAATATCAAAGCGTTCATATAGCTCTGACATCAAAGATTCATCAATGAAAGTCATGTTAGTGACTCTCGTATCTATCAGAGCGAAAGATCTGAATATCTTTTCTAGACTATTCAAGATGACGTCAACAGTGAACGACTTGAAATCAAATGAATCGTCAGACATGCTGATGAAGCAGAATACGAGTATAGCGTCTTCAGTCACTACTTTGACGAGAACAAGTCGTTTTTCGAATTCGCTGCGATTTCGTGCATCTGAGCTGACTCAAGACAGTCGCGTGCTCTATGTTCTGACTTCTTGCATTTGAAGCAGAGTTCTTTTTTAAACAACTTCTTTCTAGCAGAATCAACGTTCGATATTCTGAGTTTCTTTCATACAGAGATTGAAGCTGAGATCGCAGTAATGATCATCATCAAGATGCTAGCAATAGAACGAGCGACTTGAGTCGTTGATGTCTTGAAGACTGATCGAGCATTCAATTTCGTCAATTGAACGTCGACTTGCATACAGATGTCGACGAATTTGTTCAAATTCATAGTTCGTTCGTTGATCATGACTCGCTGAAGATCTGAGCTAATCTTATGCTGAAGATCATCTAGTAGAGTTTCGTTATTGTACCCTAGTTTCGCACTAAGTCTCTGAAATTTCATTCAAAATTCATGAAAGAAGATCTTGTTTTGATACAGCTTCAAGAACTGTCGTTGAGTCGTGTGACGTTGATTGAAATCGTCGTACATCTTATTTATGATCGACAGTATCTCTTCTGCTTCAAGAAACGAGTTCGTGATCGTGTCTCTCATTTCGAGTGCTATGTGTTTGATCATCGTTTCACTGACTCGACTTTTCACATATGCAATCTTCATTTCTTCGATAGAAAAATGATTCTTGTTCATCTTCAGCTTGTTTCGCATTCGAGACAATCAATTATTCACATTCTGCCTCGAATTTTCGAACAGAGACGAGTCAGATAGCTTGATCGACTTCGAGAATCGATCTTTCGAAATCGAAGTGCTTAGTCGACTTGATATCGCTTCTAGATGACGTATAATCACGTTCTTTTTCTTCATCTCTTTCTGTAAACGCGTTCGAACAGCGTTCAACGTTGCCTGCGTAGCTTTCAACTCGATGTTGATAGCTTTCAATTCGACGTTGATCTTGTTGACGTCATTTAACATCTGAATCATGTCATTGTGAGTCTCGATTTCGATGTCATGCTGTTGACATATGTACTTGATAAAGACAACGAGATCGTCTGCTTCATGAGCGCTTATTCAAGCATTCAGTTTCGTGCTGATGCTGATCTTGATCATTTCGTGATCAAAGAGCAACGCGTTAGTGTTCTCTTCTTCGATATTTGACGACGCATTCGTGCCTTCTTCTTCTGATGCTGTTCGATTCTGTGATAGAAGTGATTCTCTTTCAGCATCTCGAGTTTCGTAGCGAGTCGTGCTCACTAATTCTGATTCTAATTCTGTGCTTCTAGTCATTGTGTGAATAGAAAATTGCTGATCGAAATTCAACTGAAATTTCTGATTTCAGTTCTAGAACAACGCGTTCATGTTCTTCTGTTCTTCTGTTCTGACGATGAGCTCAGTAAAGAGTTAGTCTAGAACAACGCGTTCGTGTTCTTCTGTTCTGTTCTAGAAATTTCTTGATTTCTAACAAGTCTTCTGAGCTCGATTTTCTGATTTCAATTCTGATTTAAGTTTGAATGATGTAGCTTGTTTTTATATCGTCTACACGTCGATAGCAAGATTAATAAGCTTTGAACTAATGTTATGAATCTGCATAGAGCGAATCATATAAGTGTATTCTAACTAGAAGTTCAAAGCTGAAGAAGGAAGAAGATGCAACACGTCGTGAGTTTTACTCACGAAGACACGCTAGGTCGCTAGCGTGTCAACATCAGCTCTATACTAGTCTATGATAGTCTGACATGATTTATGTTAGACTAACTCGAAGTGCACAATCGCAACAAGTAGATGAGCTAATACATTTGAATCTCGTCGACGATGATAAGATATCTAAGATCAATGAAGAATTCAGATATGTAGCTACTATGATTGATGACTACAGTCAATATACGATCATTTATCTACTGCAACGAAAATTCGATCTAAAAGACGTACTTCGAAAATACCTGAAATTCATGAAGATTCAGAGCACTTCGATTCAGCAACTACGTTCAGATAATGAAGATGAGTATGCTGATCATCAAATCATTGAATTGCTTGAAGAGCATAAGGTCAAATGAGAGTCAATGACATCATATAACTTGAGTCAAAATGAAGTTGCAGAGCAATGTTTTTGCACTCTTTTTGAACGAACTCGCGCTATACTGACTAGCGTCAATTTGTCGATACAACTATGAGATGAAGCAATAATGACTGTCATCTATCTGAAGAACAGAAGTTCTATCACTGCGTTGAACAATATAACTCTCTATGAGGCATGACATGACAAGAAGTCTGATCTTAGCTATCTACATACGTTTAAATGCATAGTCTATCATCAGGTGAAGAAAGCTTATCGAAAGCTCGATGACAAGAGCTTAAAATGTCAGTTCTTGAGCTACAAGAAAGTCAATCAGTTTCGCTTGTGAAACGAAAAGAATGTACTAATATCTAGTCACGTTCAATGAGACGAGATAGTCATCGAAGTCGAGAAGTATGAAGATCTTTCGATACTAAGCTTCAATGATCAAATTGACGATTCATCTTTCTCGATAAAGATCACTGAAAATGCGAAGATCGCGAAAATAGTCGACGATCATCAAACAAGAACATCAGTCGCTTCACAGAAAGCTAGTAGAAGCAGATCACTAGAACTAGAATCAAGCGAGTCAGATAGTTTAAACAATTTTGATGCTTCTGATGCTTCTGATGCTTCAAGTGAACGTTTCAAACGAGTCATTGCTGAATCAGTTGACTACAGAACACTAAATGATCTCTGAGTCAGAGATCATAATTGAGGCTTTGCCAGTAGAGCAAACTGAGTTCAAATCAAATCGAATACTTCACAAACAGTAAAACATGCTAGAGCTAGTTTCGATTGAGAGCAATGAAAGCTTGCATTCAGAAGTGAGCTCGACGCTCACATCAAAAATGACATCTTTATTCTGAAGACATCTTCGTCGAATCAATGAATACTGTCGACGCGCTGAGTAACTATCATTAAGCGAGAACTCAAAGAAGAGATGATCAAATACAAAGCTAGATGAGTGTGTAAGAAATTTCGTCAGAATCAGAGAATTGACTATGACGAGATCTTTGCTTCGATGATCAGAGTCACGATCATCAAAATGCTTCTGACATTGACGGTCAAATATGACTACGAAGTCGAACAAATGAACGTCATCATCGCTTTTCTAGAAGCACATCTAAAGAAAGAGATCTGAGTGCAGCAATCTTCGAAGTTTGAGCAAAAAGAATCAAATGAAACCTTTTTAGCCTGTCATTTAAACAAGATTCTATATGAACTAAAACAAACGTCTCGAAAATGATATGCAACTCTGAAAGTTTATCTCATCTTCATCAACTATCAAAGAATAGAAATTGATCATTCAGTGTTCATTCATGATAATGAGATCATTATCGCTATCTATGTGAACGATTTACTCATTCTAGAATCGAACATATTTGATATCAAAGCACTGAAGCTGCAATTTGCAGAGCGCTTTCAAATGAAAGATCTTAACTCAATTGAATGATATCTAGAAATGCACATAACTCGTGATAAAGCTGAATGAACTCTTTGAATCAATCAAAGCATCTATATCAAGCGAGTCATTGAGCTTCTGAGCATGAGCGACTGCAGCTCAACTAAAACATCGATGCATCACAGATGTCAGCTCAAAAAGAACGTCTATTGAAAGTTCAAGAAGTGAGTCGAGTATCAAGCTATCTCTGAAGAAATAGAGAGCTATCAATCAATCATCGAAACACTGATGTGAGTAGTCTGTCAAACATGATCAGACATAGTCTATGCAGTGAGCAAATGCAGCAGATATTCGACAAATTCTACCCTTGATCATGATCTAGCTGTCAAACAAATCATTTGTTATCTAGTCAAAACTGCTCAGCTGAAGCTTTGATATGAATCTTTCAAAGTGAAAAAAGTTGAGAAAGCTGAATTCTTTGAATATATCGATTCAGCTCATGCGAATTGCTTGAATTCTCGAAGATTCACCTTCGACTATATGTTTTTTCTATGAAATGAATCAATTAGTTGAAGCTTCAAACGTCAGCAATGCGTTAGCACGTCATCTGCTGAAACTAAATACGTCGACGAATGTAATGCAGTCAAGAAATTGATCTTTCTGATTCAAGCATTGAAAGAGATGAGATATGATAATTTGAATACAAATTCAACTATCATTTTAGCTGACAATCAAGCGGCTATAAAAATGAGTAGCAATCTCGTCAATCACTCTCGAGTCAAGCACATTAATACATCGTATCACTATGTTCGAAACAAGGTAGAAGAGAAAGCAATTAGGTTGAAATACATACTCATTGATCAAATGATGATCGACGATCTCATCAAGTCTCTGAAGTCAGGCAAATTTCTGAGATTCAGATCAGTCATGAGACTAGCTTCAAGAAATGAAGCTATTCTCGTCGAGCATGACGTCGACGAGTAAAAGAGCATGAATATACAGTCAGTAGAGAGTCTGAATAGCTTCATATAGAGCTTCAATTTCTAAGAGAAAGTGTTGAAAATGATGAAAACAGAAAACGATACTGTTATCTCTGTGATTAGTAATCTTCGCATTGATTCGACGCTAGTGAATGAGTATTTACCCTTCGCTCACTTCTTTTCTTTCTTCTTCATTCATATGCTCTATCTACTACATAGTTTAGTCAAATATATCTATATGTCTATCTATTCTCGTGTTCTCGTATATCAAGAGCATCATATTGATTTGAGTGCTTTGCTCAACTCATGCATTTGTGATCTGAAGTATATGCATTTCATTTGTCAAATGATCTTGTTTTTATGATCATTGTGCTTCAGATATTTATTTCATGCTTTTAATGTATCTTGCATTTTTCATATGATTTGCAGTCGTCTTGATTTCATTACTACTTCAAAGCAGCTTTGATTTCAAAAGTTTCTTGCTTAATTTGATGATTTTGTCAAGAAGATAAATTTCTCAATGATTTTCTGTAGCACTCTGATAATTTTGCACATTCTGTCATTCATCATAGTCTTGTCATTTAGAAAGCATTTCAAGAGTAAATGTATTTGCAAATAAGCACTCAATGCTTCTGTATTCATTTTTTTTCAAAGTCATCAAGTCAAGAGCTGTACTGAGATTGTTTGTAAACATAGCTTTGTAATGATTGAAAGATGATTCGATCTTTGATGCAAATCAATTCATATTTTGCACTTGCATATCATGAACTATATTTTCTCGCTGCTAAAGACTAAATCAATCATCGTAAATTGATTATAAGTCTCATGAGTAATAATGTCTAACTTCAGCAATAATTTCAGTCTTGCATTTGTGATGATATTTAGCAAAGTATCAATCATCATATGATGAGTGAAGCATCTTTGCTTCTGTCAGAATCGTGTCTAGATAATACAATCAATGAAGATCAGAGTTGATAGTGCTTGATCTTTAAAGATAGCTATAACTGAATATTAAGAATACAGAAGAAGATTGATACAAAAGCTTCTATTTATGTAATGTTCATAAACTGCGCTAGACTTGAAAGAAATGTGTTTGTAACATGAAAAGAAAATGATGTAAATGAACAAGATGTTGATGAAAGAAAAAGAGTGTTGAGAAAGAAAAAGAGTGTTGAGTCATATCTAGGTCAGATCTTGACTAAATCGTTGACTAGCTCTAATCATTATGCAGAGTACTCGCTAGCGTGCACTGCGAATTGATTAGAGCTTCAGCCTTATTAATCTTGATACGCTCGTAACATTACTCTCTTCTTCGAAAATTCATGTTTGCATGAATGTAGTTCTTTTGCTGACTTTTGTTGATAGTTATTTCGATATTTAGCGCGATTTGCTTGAATATAGCTTATGAAATTCGTTCAAAACTTTCTCTGAGTCATTGAATTTCCCTTTATCGACATAATATTATTCATCGTTTCTATCTAGATCTTTTCATTTGACTTTGTACTGTATTTGACCTCGATAGCGTCTGAAGTTCAATATATCATCTATTTCTCAATGTTCATTATCTTTAATAGTGATTGATCTGAATGATTCTGAATGTTATTCTGATAAAGAATCTTCTGAATACGATCGTAGTAGCTTCAAGCTGAACATTGAGTGTATATGCTTCATGCTTGTAGATAAACGAAGATGATAGAAAGTTTCAACTTTGACAATGATTGAGTAGAAATCTAGCTGTTTATCTTTCAAATTCTTGCATAGTCTTGTGATTTTGACGTTTCTGAAAGATAGTCAGACCTGATCATTTATCTTGTAGATGATGTCTCGTCTATGTTTATTTATCTGAGCTTCGATAATCAGCTTAGTTTTTTTCAATTGTTGATGATCAAAGTTTAATAGTTCTTTCATTCAAATGATAATATCATTTGCTTTTCTAGCTTTAATTCATTCACGAGTGATTTCGTAGTCAGTTATATCTGAATCGAAACTCATTCAAGAATGAAATTCTTTATTGAAGTAGAAAGAAATCATTGAGATGATCGAGAACGTATTGACATTGTCACTGAACTCAATCATAAATATTCATTTAGTTCAATCATTCTGCATGTAATTACAGTAGATTCTAAGTTCACGTTCAACGTCTTGATTGACTCGCTCTGTTTGATCATCGATCTCAGAATGATAAGCAGTGAATAGACTAGCTGTGATTCTCAGTCGCTTGCAAAGACTTTTTCACATAGTCAATATGAATTGAGAGTCTCTGTTTGAAACAATAGAACTGAGTAAATCATGCAGTCAATAAACGTTTCATAGCATGATTCAAACCGTTTCTTCAACTGAGATGTCATCGTTTTCTCAATGACAGAAAACATAATGACATTCTTTGATGAGATAACATATGATTGTGCAAATGACGTTATAGTTTTCTGACAGAGATAGTTCAGTGATGAAGTTCATAGTTATATCTTTTCAGCGTTTCTGTGAAATCAAAAGAGAATGATGAAGTTCATTAATGCTATTTCTAGAGACTTTGCTTCGTTGACAAGCATGACAGTTTCAAATGTATCATCGAATAGTAGCTCAATGATCTGATCAATAGTAGAAACGCTGAACTAAATCAATGATTCATTTATTGTTGAGATGAGAGATTAAAGATTGATCATGCACTTCTTGTAGTAATTTCGTGTGCATGTTCTCAGAGATTCACAGTAGATCTTTTCTAAATAAAACGTTGTCAATGATTTCACAGTTCTTCAATTTAGTGATATGAAATTTAAGCTTGTTCTCGTTCATTGCTTGTCTATATTCACTGCAGAACTCATCTGTTTAATTGACTAATCATACTCTCTGATAAAGATTGACTTTCGATTCAACAGATAAAACATCGACTTTATCAGAGGTCAGAATAGTCTGAAAACGATCTTCAAAACGCTGAGCTGATTCAGAGACGTTTACTAGAAACATTCTGATTAAAGCATTGACTTTAGTGTTCATTTTGCCTGATTTAAAGATGATCTGAAAATTGAACTTCAATAGAATGTTCAGATAGTTGACTTGATGTTGACTTAACTGTTTGTTTTTCATGAAGATCTTCAAAGTTTGATGATCGATGAACATCTGAATGAGTAGTTCAGTGCACTTCAGCTCAAGTCATCAGTGTTTGAAGCATTGAATAATGACTAGCAATTTCTTGTCATAGATGTGATAATTGATTTCAGCGAGAATCATGCTTTTACTGTAGAAAGTCACTGAATGAAGAACTTTCTCATCATTGTACTGAGATAGTATTTCATCTTTTACATAGTTTGAAGCATTGTTATTTAGAATCGAAATAATGAAGTACAAAGATCAAGCTGACTTGTTTCTTTAAATTGTCAAAGACTTGAACACAGATCTCATTTCATACAAAAGATGTGTTCTTTCTAGTCAGCTGAGTGAATGATTTGACTAGCTTCGAGAAGTTCTTAATGAAACGATGATAGAAGTTAACAAATCTCACGAAGCTCTGAATTTCTTTTAGATTGATTGAAGTGATTCAGCTGACTATGACTGTCATCTTGCTGAGATTCATACGAAGATCTAGTTCTGATACAATGACTTCTAGAAAGACAGTCTCTTCTACATTGAATTTGCACTTTCGAATATTTATCTGCAGTTCAGCTTCGCGTAGTCGATTCAATACTAGTTTGACGTGATCTTTATGTTTCTTTCTTGTTTTGCTATAGATGAGAATGTCATCTAGATAAACTTGGCAAAAGTCGTTCAGAAAGTCTTATAGAATGTCATTCATATATTGCTGAAAAGAGATCGATTCGTTAGTCAGTTTGAATGATAGCATCTTGTATTTATATGCTTCTAAAGCAGTGATAAAAGTGATGTAATTCTCGTTATCAAAGTGCATTCAAAGTTTGTTGAACGCTGATATGATGTTCAATCTAGTCAGATGCTTGCAATTCACTATTTTATCAATGATCTCGTCTATCAATGAGAGAGAATATCTATTTCTTTTGAAAATGACATTTAGCTTTCAATAGTTCACGTAGAATCAAAGATCTTCATTTGCTTTAAGAGCAAATAGAATCAATGAGAAATAGAAAGTCTGACTGAAAGTGATGAATCTCTTTGACAGATTCTCGTTCAAATACTTCTTTACTTTCAGAAGTTTGACAGAGAACATTTGATATGCTCAACAGCGAGAAGATGTTGAATCACTAGTGAGCTCGATTTTATGATCGTAGAAGCGATGAGAAGATAGTTTATTCAATTGAGCTCGATCAAAAACATTTAGAAACTCATGATATTTTAATGACAGCTTCGCTTTAATATCTTTCAAATTCTGAGTCAATTTATTGATTGAAGAAACGTTTAGAACGTTCAAATTGCACTGAGTATTGTACGTAATTTCTCTATTGATGTTCATCATGAATAAAGCAAAGACTTTGATCTTGTTCTTCTTTGAATGATTCAACAGTGTTTTGAATGAAGTGATGTTTATGCTTCAAATTGAGAATGACTCTTTCTGAATTGTAGTTGAAACAGATCATTTGAGCATTCTAGAAGTCTTTGACTGAGAGATAGAAGTAAACAAAGTTGATCGCGATCAACTTGAATGCTTTGAATTGAAAGAAATTGAAAAAATCGAAATGAAAGTATCTAATTGATTTGAAAAAATGATGACGTCGATTTGCATATTCAGTAATATTTCATTTTTGTTCATTCATGATTTTTCTAATATGACTTCGTGATGATTGATGTCAGCTATCAACATAGAAATAGTCAATTTCTTATGACTTTCAATGATGAGATTCAATAGAATTTTATGAGTGATAGTCTTCTTAGATATCTTTTCATCATATTCTTTTATTAACTTCTCTTTTGTCAATGATATAGGTTGAATTTTCAGCTCTTTACATACTTTGTTGACTAGATTGATATGTATGATCATATAAACGACTGAATCACTGTCTATCAAAGAGCGAAGACTGAATGATTCATTCTGCAAGATGAGAAGAGTATCGACTAGAAATGACTTATCAAAGTAAGTCTCTTTCGATAGAATTTCGTCTAGATTGCACAAAGATATAATCTTCACTTCAGTGATTGTTGAAAAGATGACTAGTTTTTTGACTCAAGCTCTGATTCAGTATTGAGTTTGAAACGATCATAGTTCTCATCAACTGCATTAACTTTGATAGATTGATTCAAGCATTCTCTGAAACTATGATCTGATTTGTGATATACAAAACAGGTTTCAACTAAAACGTTTGCATTCTTGACGCTAGTCAAAACTGCGCTGCGTGACTTTGATCAGTCAGACTTCAAAGTTGAAGACTGAACAGCAATAGTTGCTCTAGAAATGATGATCTTTGAATCATCACGTTTGAGTAGTTTGTTCTTGATCTCTCGAACTGCTTTATGTTTATTGTTCAAGCGAATCAGATAGTTTCAAATATCTGATAGCTTAATGAGTGACTTCATCTGAGCTGTTCAAAAGATTCAAAGACGAGAGTTTATTTTATTCTTTAGATTGATGACTAGTACGTTCTTCTGATACTTTAGATAAATGTATAGTCGTTGAAATTGATTAAAGAAATCGCTGAATTTCTTTGATTCTTGAATCAGATTAATATATTCTTTATGATAGTTATCTTTCTTATCAGAATCATGAAACGATTAAGCTAGTTTCTCTAGAAGTTCATTGACAGTCAGATAAAGATTGTCACAGTTGAGATTGCATCTGACTTGAGTGATTTTGATGACGTCATCTGCTAGTCGAGAGTTTATGTAGCTCAGCTTGTAGAGTTCATTTGAGAAGATGTCAACGTTAATTGCTAACTTCTCTCGTATGTCAAGAGATCAGTTCTCTCAAGTAGAATTCTTTTCATCAGTGAACATTGAAGAATTGAGTATTTTGTGATATCTAAGTCGTTCAAAGTAGATGACAATCAAGAAAGCAGTGATGATTACATTGACTGTGATAGCAGTGAAAGCTTGTAGTTTTGCTTTCAACTGTTGAATTTCGCTCTTGTCTTGTTGTTTTATCTTGACGAGATGATTTGTTTCTCTATTAAGAACATAGATACGTTTCTTTCATACTTTCATATCATCAAGTATGATGATTTCAGCATTTGATTCATTGAAGACAATGAATGAAAAAGCGTATTATGAGTCAATGATAAAAGAGAAAGCTTGTGAACGTGTTTATTGCAAGAGATCAACGAAAGCTTTATCTTTATTAGATGTGTTCTTAAATGTCATAGTGAAGAAGATGAGAATTGTTTGAAAGAAAATTGAACGAATGACGATGCTTGATGATTGAAAAAGAAAAACGTATGTTTATTCAACAAAGAAGATATTTCTGAAGATGATTGATCTTGAAGCAATTCACGAAGATTCTTTATTGTAATTCTCTTGATCAATTTGATTCTTTAGCAATTCACGAAGATTCTTTACCATAGATTCTATTAATCGATTTTGAATGAATACGTACTGAATGAGCGATAGATCTTCTAGCAATTCAACAATCATATGTTCTTGTTGATTCTATGAATTTTCTGATGTTGTTCTTGTCTTTTGAGATTGAATCATCAGGTAAACAAATTTCTTTAGACTCGATTTGTTTGTACGAGTTGATTGAATGAATAATGAGATCAGTATCATGTGATTAACGAATTCTTAATATAATGTCAGAATCGTGTCTAAATGATACAATCAATGAAGATCAGAATTGATAGTGCTTGATCTTTAGAAATAGCTATAACTAAATATTAAGAATACAGAAAAAGATTGATACAAAAGCTTCTATTTATGTAATGTTCAGAGACTGCGCTAGACTTGAAAGAAATGTGTTTGTAACACGAAAAGAAAAGAATGTAAATGAACAAGATGTTGATGAAAGAAAAGAGTGTTGAGAAAGAAAAAGAGTGTTGAAAAAGAAAAAGAGTGTTAAGTCATATCTGAGTCAAATCTGAGTCAGATCTAGATCAGATCTTGACTAGATCATTGACTAGTTCTAATCATTATGCAGAGTACTCGCTAGCGTGCACTGCGAATTGATTAAAGCTTCAGCCTTATCGAGCTTGATACGCTCGTAACAGCTTCTTTCAATGAGAATGATGTAGATTAAAATCTTCTATGATCAATTGTTTGCAATCATTCTTGAGTAGTTCATTTAAACGAGAAATGATTAAAGATTTCTTTGTAAATGTAATAAACAGTGAGCATGAATTGTAAACATTTAGAAGTTTTAGCATCTGCATTTCATCATCTGTGTTGCAAGTTAATAATCTGATTAAGCAAATGTCTGACTCAGCTGTTTCTACTATTCATTAATTGAATCTTAAACATTTGTTAATGTATATGCATGTTCTTGATTGAGATGATGAATTTTTCACTACATGAAAGAAGTTGTGAGCTGAGCTAAATGATTGCAAGTCATTAATGTTGCGTTCTTGCTTCTGTATGACTATTATGTCGAATTTGCAAACTTTTCTATTGATCAAGAATGATTCTTGAATCTTTAATGATTTTCTGATGTTGTACTGTAGAATTTGTAGAAAGAGTTGTTTTATTATAGAATTATTTGTAGTTGTTGTTGACTCTGCGCTGAGAAGACTCTTTGTATGCTTTCGATCACTGAGAATCTTTCGCGCAGCAAGAATGTTATTGATAATGCATATTAATAATGCAATATAACTTGTTTATTGTTGACAAGTTCATTTTTAGCATATGCATCAGTATGTAAAATATTTAAAAGCTCAATGCATTCAACTGATTATTATGTTATTAAAGAAACTTTAATCTTTAAATTTATTACTACTATTAAAAAGATAATGCACATGAATAATGCATTATTTACTGACATACTAATGCTTTGCAACAGAAAAGACGTTACAAATCAGATATTGTTGCATTGCATGAAATTTGAAAATATCAGAAGATTGCAGAAAATCTTATTCTCAAAATGATCTTCAAAAAACTAATTAGAAAGATTATGTATAATTATGCTTAAATGAACATGCTATAATATGATTTTTGCATTCAGCATTCTGTTTTGAATGCTTTTCAAGAAGTCATTAAAAACTTTATGATTTTCTTTATGAAAAGTAAGTGCATTATTCTTTCACATTATCACTTTTGTTGTAGAATTTTCATTGACATTTTGCTTTATGCAAACATCAACTTAACAATAATTCATGTCAAACATATCATCATTCAAGATAAAAATATAAGATTTATGAAAAATTTCATGATAAATTTTGATGTCATGTTTTTCAAGACAGACTAAAAAATGTCTGTTTTCATTAATTAAATAAACAGTGTAATTCTTGAAATCACATTCATATTATTCTTATGCATTACTTTTGTGCATTGACTTAATTGTACTTCTAATAAGTACGTGCTTTAAATGCAAGATTTTTAATAAATGAATAAATTTGCATCAGAACAGTTTTCAAAAACACTTGAAATGAATCAGCAAACTTGTTGATCTTTTGATCATCATTCTTCTCTTTGCAATAAATATTTCAAAACTTAATAATAATTTTATCTGAATTTAAATTCATAGTTCAATTATAATATTTTATCAACATTATTTATTTCAACATTTTTGAACTTATCTGTAATCAATCTCATCAACATACTTTTCTAGTAAGATTGAAAGTTCGCTTAATATTTATTAAGAATATTAAGCATGAAAGAACATTTTTAGTCATTTGCATTAATTTAGAAAAATTCAAAGCATTGTCTTTTCAAAATTATCATGTTGAACGTTTCTTATTTCATCAACATTTCAACAGAGAGCTTAAATAGCTTGTGAGTTAGTGAGCAAAGTTTATTCAATACTAATGCACTCAAGATACATATGCTAACTACTAGATGAAACATTTGCTATAAGTTACATCAACATTTCAACAAAGAGCTTAAATAACTTGTAAGCTAGTGAGCAGAGTTCATTCAATACTAATGCACTCAAGATGCATATGCTAGTTATTAAATGAGACGTTTGCTACAAGTTAGCTGTCAGTTGAGTTTGCATCATTGATTAGCTTACATGCTACATAAATCAGTTACAAGCTGATTTAGCTGATTTAACACTACTCTTCACTCTACTTGTTTATTTACTCGCTCATTTACTCTTCATTCTACTCATTTATCTACTTACTCATTTACTCTTCACTTTACTCATCTATTTACTCACTCATTTACTCTTCATTCTACTCATTTATTTACTCGCTCATTTACTCTTCACTCTACTCATCTATCTACTCACTCATTTACTCTTCATTCTACTCATTTATTTACTCGCTCATTTACTCTTCACTCTACTCATCTATCTACTCACTCATTTACTCTTCATTCTACTTGCTCATTTACTCTTCATTCTACTTATTTATTTACTCATTTATTTACTCTTCATTCTACTCGCTCATTTACTCTTCATTCTACTCATTTATCTACTCGCTCATTTACTCTTCATTCTACTCGTTTATTTACTTGCTCATTTACTCTTCACTTTACTTGCTCATTTACTTTTCATTCTACTCGTTTATTTACTCATCTATCTACTCACTCATTTACTCTTCATTCTACTCATTTATTTACTCACTCATTCTACTTTCTATTAAACGTGTTGATCAAGTGCATAAAACATGTCAAACAATGCTTTAAACAATGCTTTTTACATGACTTTCTATCTATTCATCATTCTACATGCTCAACTATCTACTCAATAATCTTCGCTTCAAGCTCTATAAAGCTGATGCTAAAAAGTTTGAAGTTTTCATCTTCTTTTTTCCTTCATAGTTTCTACTTTCTAGAACAACAACAATCAAAATATCAATATGTTCAACTATTAACTCAGCTATTTACTCATTCATTTACTAGTCAATCTACTCACTTCAAAACATGCTTCAAAAGACGCGTTAATTAAGCGCATAACATAAATTAAACAGTGCTTCAAACAATGCTTTCTACTAAGCTTTTCATTAAGCTTTTTACTGATCTTTTGATCAAGTCATCTAGTGAGCTTTCTACTGATCTTTCAATTGATCTTTCAATTGATCTTTCAATTGATCTTTCTACTCATAAGCTTTCTACTGATCTTTCGACCGATCTTTCTACTGATCTTTCTATCAATCTTTCTATTAATCTTTCTATCAATCTTTCTATCAATCTTTCTACTGAGCTATTTATTGAGCTATTGACTGAGCTTTTTATCAAACACTTTATCAAACATTCTACATGCTTCAAAATACGCGTTGATTGAGCGCATAACATGAGTCAAACAATGCTTTCTACATAACTCTTTACATGACTCTTTATCAAGCGCTCTTCATGTTTTTCTATCAAGCATTCTTCATGTTTTTCTATCAAGAACTCTTCATGTTTTTCTATCAAGCATTCTTCATGTTTTTCTATCAAGCACTCTTCATGTTTCTCTATCGAGCACTTTATCAAGCATTCTTCATATTTCTTTATCAAGCGTTCTTCATGTTTTTCTATCAAGCATTCTTTATGTTTTTCTATCAAGCGTTCTTCATATTTCTCTATCAAGCATTCTATCAAGCATTCTATCAAGCATTCTTCATGTTTTTCTATCAAGCGCTCTTCATGTTTTTTTATCAAGCACTCTTCATGTTTTTCTATTAAGCACTCTTTATGACTTTCTACATGATTTTCTATCAAGCATTCTTCATATTTAAATAAATGGTTAAATAGTTACTTAAATAATTAATTCATCAAATGATTTATTTGATTACATATAAATCTTGAATGTAGAAATGTATGAAAAGTAAACATGTATTACGCATTATATCTTTTGAGCAATTAATGTCTTTTGAGCAAATGACTATCATCAAAAGATACAAGTGCTTGTAGCTAGTTATTAATTGTTAATGAGTGACTATTAAAGCTTGTGAGCTAAAAGCTCAGCTAAACAGATATTTTTAACTGATGCTAGCTTAATGAGCTTGTAGTCAGTTTTAACTGATTTCATCAAATGATTAATGTAATTATCAGTTGAATTTGCATTGTTGATTAACTTACATGCTACATAAATCAACTATAAGCTGATTTAACTGATTTAACACTACTCTTCAAACATAAAGATTAAAAGTTAATTATTAAGAAGTTCTTGAGAATCATTGATTGAAATTTGAAAAATCACGAAAATGAATTACTTAAACTATTCAGAGACAGAGCACATCATTGACATGATGCTTACACTTCATTCTGATCATCAAGAACAGATAAGAAGTGTCGTTGATGCAATGTTAACAAGTGAATAAGAAATGATTATTGCTATCTTGCAGAAGAATTCAGTCAAGACAAAAAATATACAGAAGAAATTACATAAGCTGTGAGTACTTTATGAATTCAATGAACGTAGAAATAATGAGCTGATGCTTTGAGAAAAGATGAAAAGTTTGACAGAGATGATAGAAAAGCTGACACATCAACGCATCATTGCATTGATTATCAATCAACGCATGAAGAATCAGCTGAAGAGACTGAAAAAAATAATGAGCAGACTTGAAAAAGAGTTCATGAAGAAGAGAAAACACATCAACAGCTGAGCGAAAAGAGTGAGCGTGAAGTCAACAACATTATTTGAAAGTTATTTTGTATTCAACGTCAACATATTATCATCAGTGCAAAATCATTGTAAGAAATTTGAAATAAAAATCTTCATTAATGAGAAAGAAGAAGTAAAGAGAATCATGATAACAACAATAAAAAACATAGTAAGATGAGTGAGAGAAATTGACATCAACAAGATGCTGTCAACATACAAGAACATAGAAATGATGAAAAAATGATTAAAACTGTTGATATTTTGAATCAAGATGAAGAGCAGCAAGAAAATATTGAAGAAAAATAATTTTTGAATTAAAGAGATATTGTTGAATGCATATTTGCATGAGATCAGTTTGAAGTAGTGATACATGAAATTAAAGTCGAAGAAATGTTTAAGAACATAGAGAAGAAAGAAACGAGAACACTCATCAAGATTAACAAAAACATACATTCAGAAATGATGATCAAGAAGATTAAGTGATTTACAAAGAAGAGTGAGCAGAAGAAATATGTTTCACTGATGATACATGTAATCAGTGTTGAGATAATGAACAAGCTGATTGATGAGAAGATATGTCATGAGATCAACATAAAGATTACACAATTTTACAACTTAAATTGCAAAGTGCATTAATGTCTAAAGTATCAAGAATATGATCACAAAATGTACAAGTGCAAAAACAAGCAAAGATGCATTTACTGCATGTTAAATCATTGCTTGAAGCACTGTTCTTACAAACAGACTCAAAACATGTGAAAATGTGAAGCATGTTAAAATACACACAGAATCTTTAACTCTTAATGTCATAAACAACAAGCTGAAAAAGAAAGAATAAAGAGAGTCACAAAGCACAGATCTTTATATCATGTTGTACAAAAGCAAAAAGAATTAAAGACAGTAACATTAAAAATATTCACAGAAACATTTATCAGTTTGAAATTGCTGCTGAACAACGACTTGAAGAGAAAGCAGAAGCATTCAATGAATGAAAGTCATTTGTTCAGCGTAATCATTATATCAGAAAACATTATACTGAATTTCTTGATCAAGAAGTTAAGATCAAATGAATTAAAGTCAACATCAATCACATCATTGTTAATATCATCTTCTGTTGAGAATCTTACAAGTGAAGTAAGCACTTTACAGATATTCAAGAAAACATTAAACAGTCTGAAATGTAAATTTTAATGTTTCAGCAAAAGAAGCTTTGAATACTACAGTACAACATTCACAAGTTCAGAAACAAAATAATGATAATGCTATTACATGAGAAAAAAATTAAAAACTATGACATTCTGATTCTTCAAGAACTTTGATGATTTGATAATATTTTCAGAGCATATTGCTCAGCAACTATCAACTTCATGTTGAAGAATAATGAAGATAAAATCTGTTTCTACATAAACAAGAGAATCGACAGCAACATCTGACACTCAACATGATACTTTAAAGATGTAAACACAATTATGTTATAAACATTAATAAACAATGCACAGATGATTCAGAGAGTTATACACATTCATAAAGCATACAATTTGTCACTTAAAAATCATGAAATCATTCATGAAAAAGAAAATCTTTCAAACATCAAAAAGACGCTGCACATGTTGAAAGAAAACATTCTTGTAAAAGACTTTAATCTGCATCACTTCACATGAGAAGAATCATTTTACTTAAAACAACATTTATTGTTGAATGAACTAATTAAAATAATCATAAACATCAATGCATTGCTAGCATTATTTCAAAATATAATCACGAGAAATTATCAAGAATTTCAAATGACAATAAATCTGATTTTCATGACAGATGATATTATGAATCAATTAATATGATGTAAAATCAACAAAGAAATGAAAAACTTTTCAGATCATCTGTTGATATAGATAATTATAGATTTCAGAGTTTGCAAAGAATCAGCATGAAAATCGCGTTGCAATTGAAAGACAATGAATGAAGAGAAATTCTTTAATATTTTGAAAGAACAAATGTCAAAATCATTGTTGAATCATGAAACAAGATGTTGATGCATAAATGAATACATTAAGCAATTGCTAAATGCATTGAAGAAAATCATTGAGATTTTCATTCTTTGAGCGAGATCACATGAAATGATCAAAGCAGAATGAACGAAGAAGTGTATGAAAATCATCAAAAGCATGCAATGAATGAGAAGAAGCTGTTGAATCATCAATGACTGAACAAAGTACATTCAAGCATGTGACAAGAAAAGCAAGATCATCAGAAAATAGAAACGCAGTGAATATTGAAAGATCATGCAGAATATTAAACAATTCTTGAGAAGACTGTTTAAAACTGTGAAATGAGCAAGAAATGCAATCACAAACACATTGACTCAAGCAACAATTCTCTTTCTGATCAAGTCAGAGTGCTTTGACATCATCATAACAGTACAGAATAAAGTGAAGATGATGTTTTAAACTCACTTTTCATCATCTTTAAAGATTTTCATGCTGAATATAATAGACTTCAAGTACTCACTCTTGATTGAAAATGATACTTTGCTGATGCATCATGAGATTAAAAGAATCATCTACAAAGTGATATCTGACAAGACATTGAAACATATAAGATATACAAATAAAATAATGCGCAGACTCATCAATGATACATCAGAATAAATATGCTCTTTCTTTGAAAAATGTTTACAGAAGAGAATACAATTAACTCAGTTCAAAAGCACAGTCACAATAGTGATGCAAAAGTTAGACAAGAAAGATTACTTCAATGCAAAAATATATAAATCAATTGTGTTATTTAATATATTAAGCAATATACTGAAGTTTATTGTATTTAAATGTTTGCAAAATGTTGTAAAAGCTTGCAACTCAATATTGAACATTCAAATGAGAGTTTGCAAGCACAAATCAACAAATATGACTTTGCAACTAATTACAAAAAAGATACATACTGTGTAAAGTGATATGAAAAGAAGAGTAGTCTCACTGCTGAGTTTGAATAAGAAAAATGCATTTAACAATGTGATGCACAGCAGACTCTTACATGACATGAAGAAGAGAAAAGTTTCTAAACTGCTTCTCAAGTTTGTGAAAAACTTTCTGAAAGATCAACGCATTATGATCACAATTAATGATTACACAATGATGAAATGCAGCATGAACATCAAGATATCACAAAATTCTTTGCTATCATTGATATTATATCTGTTTTACAATGTGAACTTGTTAAAAGCATGTGATAACATCAAGCTGAAAACTAGCTTTATAAACTTCGTGAATAACATTAATATCTTGATATACAAAGAGTTTATGAAATGCAATTGTAAAGTTCTTAACGAGATTTATGATAAATGTCAACAGTGATCAAAAATGCATGACATCAAATTCTCAATGACAAAGCATGAGTTAATTCACTTTACAAGAATTTCTAAATGATTTAATATGAAAGTTGATGTAAAGCTGATAAAACATCAAATCAACTTAAAATTAAACATCAAAATCTTGAAAGTTCAATTGAACTTTAAGTTGAAATGAGTGACTTACATGCATCATGTTGAAGCAAAATCAATGATTAAACAAAAGATCATGCAAACAATCATTGAATTTACTTGAGACTCATCAATGATGACAAGTAAGCAAATATACTTCATGATGACACACTTTCTGCTTAGTCACAGAGTCATCATATGATATACATCACAGAAAGTGAAAGATCATTGAAAGAGTTTAAACATCAAGCTGAGATCAATGCAAGAAAGAACATTGTGACAGATCATCAACGTTTATCATATGATATCAACAAAGACTTTACAGATGAAAATAAACATGATGTTAATAGATATTTACTTATGAAAGCTGATACAAAGATCAATAATAAACATGAACTCTTGAAAATCAAATAAAGTTATTGAGATAACAATGTGTCAAATTTGCAACAACTTGACATTCAAAAGAGATTGAAAATCAAAGCTGTGCAAGACATTTTTACAGCTGAAGCAAAAGTGAATGAAAGAAATACTCAAGCAAATGAAGATAAATCAAAGTCATTTTTACACAGCGACTTTCTGATCAAAATCATTGAAGATAATTATAGTTGCAAACAAGAAAATGTCAATAAGATAACATAATCTTGACATGTTTACATCAAAGCAAAGAGTATACTCAAATGATAGTGACAGCAGAAACAATGTTACAATGATTGCAATGAAAATGAACTGAAAGTTAAATAAGAGACTGAAAAGATTAACTTTAATCATCACTCATCATGATGAGCTGAAAGAATTAGTCACGAAGATGAAACATCTTGCAGACGTAGCAACAGTGAATCAAGAGTGTCATGAAAAGATATACAAAGTATACAATGATAATCAGACTTCTCTGAAAACAGTGAAAGCTATGATATCAACAAAAGATCAAACACGTCTGCAACAAGTTCAGATTGCACATGAACGCATTTAATCTTAAGAAGTCACACTGAAGTTATATTAAGTGATGAAACATGCAGAAATACTTGAAAATGAAGTAATAAACAAAATAATTGATGATGCACATGATTTGTCTTTATTACTGACTGAATGTCAATGCACTGAAATGATAATGAGATTGATGCTCATACAGAAATAAATCAGACAAACTTGAAGAATAGTCTGAAAAGAGAAATTTAATGCAGCTCATTTTCAATATTTAACATCAAAGATGACACATTGATATCTGTGACTGCACAAAAGTCATGCAAAGTCTCATAGCGCATTATTGACGCAGCTATGCATAAGAAAAATTGACTTCAATCAATTTCTACATGAAAGATGAGTATTCAATGTTGCTACAATGATGTGCAAGTGTGACAGAAATTAAATGTTAATCAAGCACATTTTATTAATATGTTTTAAATGAAAGATAGAATGAAAGACGATGCAATGCAAAAAGAATATCATGAACTTAAGAAAGTTTCTAGAAATCATGAGCATGACAACAGCAATCATTTGAATGATATTTTCAACAAGCATACTAAATCAATGATCAGCGATGAAACTCATCTGTACATGATGCTGATTACAAATCTACTGTCTAGCTACAGTAAAGTTTAAAGATTATCAAAAGTTTGAATAACATCAAAACATTGCATGATGATGAAGCGTTGTGCATTGATCACATGCAGAGTTTTTGTGATTGCACAGACTTTAATAATCTCAATGCACATGTTATAAGCAAACTGCATGCAGATGAGAAAATCAAATAAAATGCAAAACTACGAGAAAAATCGCTTATGAAAATTATTCAATTCAATATCTTATTATCATGATGATGAGAACTGAGATAAAACATTCTTGCATTTGATCTGTTGAAAATAATTAGCAGAAAGAACTTCAATCATGAACATTCTTTAAATTTATATGTTAACTACATATAAATCTTGTTAAGATTGCATGTCTGTTACTACAACATGAGTAATTTACAAGACTCATTAAGTTTAACATGAGTAAATTCAAGAATCTTATTAATATCGTTTAATAAATGTTCAAATACAGACATTTTATATGTAAGCAATATGCTGATGAGAAAACTTCATTAAAAGAAGAGAGACATAAGCGAGTTAATAAAGAATGATCAAACTATGCTATCTGATTAAAAGTATAACATATGAACATTTCTGCAAGACATAATCAATCTGCATGAGAAAGATCTTTACAGATAATATGAAATAAATGAGTTGCACATCTTACAAGCAAAGTGAGTGTTTGCAAAATATAATATACAATGATGACAACTGTTGATCTTAAGAATCTCATTTTTTCACTGAGTTTTGACTCTTGAATGTCTTGATGATAAAGTCAATCTTTAGTTAAAAACATTATTTGTATAGTTTAAAAGAACAGTAATGTATATTAATGTGATTAAAGAAGAAATTGATTGCAATATATATGAATATTGCTGATGAAATATTTGCAACTCATGCTTAAGAAGTAAACTGTTGAAATTTAAGCAGTGAGAGATTTTACTCATCTTGAACTGTGAATCTGCTATGAGAGAAAAGACTATTTCTCACCAAGAGAAAAATCAGCATAGAAATCATGTCTTATGTATGTTGCATGCAATGTATGCAACATATTTTTAATAAATGTATGATGACTAGAAGTCTGACTGAATTGAAAGCTCAACTTTAAAGTTCATGTGCAAACGAAAATTGCAACAGTCATAAAAACATTACACTCGTTATTTAAATTAATAAATAATGAGTGAAAATTAAATGTCAAATCAGAAAAGCAGTTATATTTGATATATGTTATGTTTATTAGTGATTATGACGTCAAAATATGATGAAATAATCAAAAAAGCTACTTAGTCAAATTTCGCAAACTACAAAATACTGCATTACGAAAAATTCTGAGTGTGTTTTGAACATCATCAATAGATGCTATGCAAATAGAAGTTGAAATCTCGTTGATGAAGATGCAATTAAATCAAAAGTGCAAGAACTATGCAATTCAAATAGTTAAATTATTGAAAAAACATTCTATCAGAAAAAAAACGTTTATTTCATATTCATTTCAATATTGAATTGAATTGAACCAAAATTTAAATACATTGAAATATCTGAACTGAAACAAGATGAAGATGAATTTATCTTGAAAAGTCAAGAAGTGCAAAGATAGACTCATGCAAATATATCAAATATTGAACAAAGTGCAAAAAACATTGAATTCAATAAAAGAAATTGAAATTTCTCACTTCAAGAAATTATGAGATCAGAAAATCAAATATCTGACAAAGATGCAAATTGAATTCGCAAGAAATGAAACATGTAAAACAATAAATACATATTATAGAAAACTGAAAACAATAGTCAAAAAGATGAAAAACATAGTGATGTACATTGATGCATTGCAAACTTGAAAAAAAATAGCAAAGTTCAAAACAGAAATCAAAATCATGATGATATTCACACATGAATCTGTTAAATGCAACAAGATGACAAGCATGATCAATGAAATAATTATAACGAAAGTGAAATTGCAAGCTATTGATGATGCAATCACGATATGCAGCGAAGAAGCATCTGAAGACAGCGAAATTTGAGTGTACACAGACAGTCAAATGATGCTGCAAAGACTAAAAGCAAAGAGCAATGTTAACTCAAAGTTATTCAATAACATACGACAAAATCTGATCAATCTGCAACAAAATCAATGTCATATTTGCATACAGTGAGTATTGAGTTGCAAAGACATCATTGAAAATGAAGCAGTGAATCAATTGATCAAAGACGTGACATGAAAAAAATTAACAATCAACATCAGAAAAAGAACAATCATGAATTTCATCAAAAAGCAAATAGACAAAGAGATAAAAGAGCAATGATTAATTGTATGAAACAACAGCATTAAAAAAGAAAATCAGAAGCATACAGCGAGAGTGAATCTGAGTTACAGATCACTAAAAAAGCTTCAAAAAATAGACAAACTGATATTTTCAACATTTATACAGCTAAAAATGAAACATGACTATAATAATAATAATAAATTCATACATTCTTATGACATCAATTAAGTCAACTCATGAAAAACTTTATGCTATTTATATTGAGTGAACAAAACTCTTTGAGGTAAAAAATCACTCACTGTTTATACGACTGCTTCATGCAGTTGAAACTATCATTATAAGACTTTGTATCAAATTAGTTCATGTTGATTGCATGTTAAAGAATGAGTGACTTAGTCACTTTAAATTGCTTCAGAAGCTTCGTTTTCATCATCATTCTTGCAGCTGCTTTGAGACTCTTCGTGATAGTGACGATTATTCAATAGTTTGAAAAGTCAACATTTCATAACATTCTTGATCGCAAATGTGATCAGTTTAAGCAATGCATGAATACATGTTTTGTCATCTGATGATCTCAGTTGCAGTTACATCACACACTATCTGCGTCTGAAATGTTTCTGAAGTGCAAATAAACATTCAAATTTATGCGTTCAATTCTGATGTAAATGATGAAAGTACTTTCAATCTTTTGAAAATCATTTTGCATCTTTATCATCTTGTTAAACAGATGCAATCTTTGTGTCAAGATAATGTAAACATCTGCAATGTGTTTTCTATATTTTTCTCATCATTGCTTTCACTGACTTCTGTAATACTGTGCTATTGCGATGCTGTCACTAGTTGAAATTATTGCAGCGAAAGTTAATCACTTGCATTTTGACTGTATTTTTGCCTCTTCTTGAATTAAGTTGTTCAGAAACATCACTTTCTTGATGATGAAAAAGCAAAAGATGATGTGATTGACATTCATCAAATGAATGCATATCAGTTTGCATGCTTATTTGATTTTCTACATATGATTGTTGACTTGACTGCGTAACATGATCTTGTCTTGCAGCATGTTCAAATGAACATGCAGCGAGCTTGTATACATTTCTGCTTTCAGAGTCTCAATGCTTATTCTTTTAAACATCTTTGCAATGTAATGCAAAATCTTTTTTTCTTCTTCATTAAGTGCATTCAGTCTATGACTATGACACTGTCTAGACGCTGTATGTATGCTAAGTTACATGTAATCTGATCAAAGTTACTGCTTTATATCTTCTCATTGATCAATCACATTGATAGTTTGCGCATACAAGCGCTTTCTCTCAATTCTCGTCATCGTACTTTCGTTTTTCTTTATCTCTTCGCACTCTTGATGTTCTACTCTTTCGTTTCTAATAGTCATTTTCTTGTTGCAATTCAAGTATTTTTCAAATACTTTAGTGTTACGATTCTTTCAATTTTAATAATGAACAATGTCAATATAATGTCTGTGTTTTTGAGCTGAGCTTTTTTCTTAAGCTTTCTCTGCTCTGCTTTATAATGTCTGCAGTTCAGCAGTAAATGCTTCGACGTTTGTCTTGCATTGCATATTTCATAGCATTTGTTTAAATTATTCTCTGATAATTGATGCAAATAGCTCTTGAAATAGTCATGTTTCATTTTCAGCTGAATAAAGATTGAAAACGTTAGTCTATCGATTTTTCTCATCTTTTTTAGTGATTTATGACTTAAATTCACATTCAATATGTGCTTTTGATACTGATTTCTCTTCTTGATGCTGCTTTTTCAGACATTTAATCATTGTAATTTTATCTCTTTGCAAATTTGCTTTTTGACGAAGCTTATGATGATTGCTTTCATGTTGTCGATAACTGATAATTCTTGAGCAGCACTTTTGATCAATTGATTTGCTTTTTCGTTCTCAATAATGTTCTTGCGACTTGATATTCACTGTATGCAAATTTGACACTGATTCTGACGTAAATTGATCAAGTTTTGTCGTATGTCATCAAATAACTTCGCATTGACGTTGCTTTTTGCATTTAGTCTTTGCAAAGTCATTTGACTGTTTATGTACACTCAAATTTCGCTGTTTTTGAGTGCTTTTTCGCTGCATATTGCAATTGCATCGCTAATAGCTTGCAGTTTCGCTTTCGTTGTGATTATTTTATTGTAAACGCTTGTCGCTTTGCTGTATCTGACGAGTTCATGCGTGAATATCACTGTCGTTTCAGTTTCAGTTTTGATCTTTGCTATCTTTTTTCGAATTTGCGATGCGTTGATATACATCACTATGTTTTTCGTCTTTTTGGTAATTCTTTCTAATTCTCTGTAGTGCGAATTGATCGTTTTGCAAGTTTCGCTTTTTGCAAATTCGATTTGAATTCTTGCTAAATGCTTGATTTCTTGATCTTACGATTTCTTGAAGTGAGAAATTTCAATTTCTTTTATTGAATTCAGTGTTTTTTGCACTTTGTTCAATATTTGATATATCTGTGTGAGTCTGTCTTTGCACTTCTTGACTTTTCAAGATAAGTTCTTCTTCATCTCATTTCAGTTCAGATATTTCAATGCATTCAAATTTAGATTTAATTCAATAGAGTATTAAAATGAATACAAAATAAATGTTCTTTTTCTGATAAAATGTTTTTTCAATAATTCAACTATTCAAATTGCATAGTTCTTGCACTTTTGATTTAATTGCATCTTCACTGACGAGATTTCAACTTCTATTTGCATAGCATTTATCAATGATGTTCAAAACACACTCAGAATTTTTCGTAATGCAGCATTTTGCAGTTTGCGAAATTTGACTAAGTAGCTTTTTTGATTATTTCATCATATTTCGACGTCATAATCGCTAATAAACGTGACGCATGTCAAACATAACTGCTTTTCTGATTTAACATTTAATTCTCACTCGCTATTCATTAATTTAAACAATGAGTGTAATGTTCTTGTGACTGTCGCGATTTTCATTTGCATATGAACTTTGAAGTTGAGCTTTCGATTCAGTCAAACTTTTAGTCATCGTATGCATGTCTTTGATTTTATGATCATGTTATTGAGTAGAATAATCATTTGATTGAGTGTTGCTTTGTATCTTTCAAAGTGTATCAGTTCAGATTTCGAGTCATTGAATTGCACTGCATTGTTCTCAACTCATGTGAAAGCGATTTTTGCTGCGTTTTTCAGTATTTTCATATTCTTGTCAATATTTCTTTTCTCAATGTATAGTGTCATGTCATCAATATAGCTGAGTGACTGTAAATTTTCAAACTTTGCGCGAATCTTTGAAAACAAATATCAAATATAAATTAGAAATAAAATGAGTAAGATAAATGAATCTTGTGATATTTCTGTGCTTATTTTCTTTGATTTCTGACGTTCGTCGTCAAATGCTAAGTCAATAACTCGATTTTGTAAGAAAAATTTTACTCAATTGATTAAATTGACTGATATTTTCAATTTAATCAATATTTTGATCAGCTGTTTCAACGCAACATGATCAAAGACTTCTTTGACATCTAGAAGTAAACAGATAAGCATGTTTTCTTGACTTTTCATCATTTGCGCATCATGTACTAGGTTTAGTACTGCGTCTATAGCTAATCTTTGAGTTCATCAACGCAGAAGAAAGAATCATCAATTCAGATCATAATTTGATTGATAAATTGAAGAGCAAACTCACATGAAAAGAACAAGTCATCAATCGACTTTAGAACAGCACAAAAGACTGCGTACTGATGCAAAAATCGAAATCAAACTCTTTTGCGCTCAAAGATTGCACAGAAAACAATGTTGTTTCAGAGAAGTACAGTGTTTCTTATCAAATCACTATCTGTTTTACCTTTTCTTGATGCACAAGACAATAAGTCGAGATCAGTCATTACTATTCTGAGTGAGATAACACAACTACTTCAATACCTGAAATATAAAGTAATTGCATCAAGCATTTTCTATCAAAAAGAGTAATCTAGACTCTTGCAGACTAAATTTATATCATTTTCATCTGACATAAGTTGATAATAAAAGACAATCTATTACAGATTTCAAAATAGAAATTGAGAAATCTCTACACTAGAGTTATTGTCTATGTGAAATGCTCTGAATAAAAGATTAAAGAAATATTTAAGTGATGTCAAGTGAATTTTCTAGAAGTTTGAAGCTTGAAACTCGAAAAAACTCTCTATGAAAAGAAATATGAAGAGTCGCTTTATGCGCTTTTTCTCGCTTCGTTTCGCGAATAGTAACGCGAAACCCAGTAGAAGCAATAGCTCAGAGTCAGAACTTAAAACGTCAACAATAGAAATCAAAAAGTCAATGTTAGAGATTGAAATAAATCTATGAGATGAACTTAGCATAAGTTCATCAACAAGCAAACAACTGCAGAATGACATTGTTGATTTATTTTGCAGTCAACAAAAATCACTCACATCAATAAATAGAAAAACGTAATACATGTTTAGTTCATTTGATGCATTGATGCTAAATTCACATGCAAACGCGCATAACAACAGAAATACAATTAATCTGCAAAAGATGAATTCGCAGCAAAAAGAGCAAACACAAGCGATTGTGAAATTCAAAGAAATGAAAAAGCGAAAAGCGATGAAAAGTTCGCAAAAAGAAGCTAGCATCGAAGTTAGTATGAGCAAGTGCTACAATGTCATCTCTAAAAAGATGCAGATAAAGAGACTGCGCGAAAGAATTGAATTTGCAGTCAATCAGCTAAGACAAGCAATATCAGAACAGAAAGAGACTATAAGTCATAGCTTAATCTACATTCGAAGAGCATGCAATGAAAGCATAGAAAATTCGATTCAGAAGCAAATAGATCGACTTCAAAGTCAAACAAACAACAAACTGAAAATCATTCTACAATTGATTCAACAAAATGCTGAAAACATCAAAAAGAGAATCAATGCAAAGCAAATGACAGAGAATTTGCAAATCTTGCAAAAGACGCAGATTTCACAAACGTTGCAAGTCATGCAAAATTCGCAAAAACCAACGCAGAAGCTCACATATGCACAAAAAGCAGCTCAAGTCACAGATGCAAATACAAATGCAAATACAAATGCAAATGTGAATGCAAATGCAGGCGAATGAAATCTGATTATCAAGAAATTCTTGCCAAAATCACAAGAAATATCGTATCATGAAAAAAGACTCATTGTCAATCTCAAAAATGAGAACTGAACGTTGAAGACGATGAAAATGCGAGATTCGATGAATAATACATTGAAAAAGGCGAAAATCGATTTAAGAGTCGTCATGATAGTCAAAACGCTAAAGAAAAACAACATTGCTTTGATGATCTTGAAAAAATACATCGCAGACGTCTTACTAGCGCAAAGAGCAATATGAAAGCATGTTTTTGATGTTAAAAGCATTAAGAAAGATGAGAAATGACACAAAATAGTCATACACAGTCTGAAAATCGAAATCTTCAATATGAAAATCGAAATGAAATATCTGAGAATTGAGCTAAAGAAGTACAATTCTGAATTGAAGCTGATAATCAATTCAATATGATTATCAAAAGATGAAAATAAAGCAAGAAAGAATCATGCTTCAACGATACTGACGTTCAAAATCGAAGCAGAAGTGCAAAAACATCTGAAAAAATGACTCTTAGCTGCGAGATCAACATATTGAACAGTCGAATATTGAGACTATCAATCAAATGATCAATGTCAAAAATGTCAAACATTCAAGCATTTGCAGAACAAATGCAACAGATCATCAAGATGCTTGTACTGCGAGCGAAATCATCAGATCTGAAATCATAAATGTCAATTATCTACATGCAAAGATGAGCAATC
>JAABUT010000724.1_pt1 | contig 46500 bp, 37 predicted proteins | sample 5559281 | NCBI WGS metagenome assembly JAABUT01 (sample SAMN10711880, study PRJNA513359) | rock metagenome | isolation source: Antarctica rocks | place: Antarctica: Victoria Land, Ricker Hills nord | collected 2016-01-04
AGGATTAACGGCAGCTAACCATATGTAGTTTGAATATTGACTCAGCGTCGCTTATTTGACCCATGGGCAAAGCTGAGATTCTCATGTGCGGGGTAACAAGAAAAAGGGGGTTACTTCTCAGCCTTCTCACGGGTCAGATAAGCGACGCTGAGTCAATATTCAAACTACATATGGTTAGCTGCCGTTAATCCTGGGGTGGCAGTATTAACGACGGTTTAAGGGATAGAGGAAGGTTCGTAGCCGGCACCGCGTACAGGTGGATCTCGTCGCCGGCCTAGTCACAATAGCATAGGAAACTTTAGTTGCAGGAAATTCGGGAGGCTTGTAGTAAATTGGTCCGTCAATGATCTCTAACATTCAGCACTGGTGCGGCCATATCGATGCGCGTCAGTACGATTTGCTAGATTCTTGCTGAAAGTGGCTGCAGGAAACAAATATCTATCTGTCCTCTACGTTGCCTCGAAAGTAATTGCAACTACCGCGCAACTACCGTGCAATACAAGCAAAAAGTATATATCTATAGTTATGGCGTTCTTCAACCTAGCTTCGTCACGGCTTCTTGAAGCTTGACCGGGACCAATCTCGATTTACTCGCGACCAAGTGGGTAAGATTCTCAATGCTTCTGGACTCGCGAATGAGGAGCAGCGAGACGTCAGCAGCCAGCATCGCCACGACCCAGTTGCGAAGTTCGACCGCCACCAACGAGTCGACACCGTACGAGTCGAGCGTCCGGTGAGGCAGGATACGGTCCACCGGCGTGACAATCAACTTGCTCAGCTCGTCCAGCACCGCGGCTCCGACGGCCTCGACTGCCTCTTCTACAGTCTTGGCACGCCCGATCTTGTCGATGTGGTCTGAGCCACTGCCGCTGCCGTCGTCCCGCCCTGCACCCGCGAAGAGAGCAGAGTCCTGGACCAGGTGTGAAAGGTGCCGCTGCACTAACCAGTCAGGTTTCTTGATGCCAGCGTCGGGAACCAGGCCAATGGCGGCTTGACACTCCAGTCCACTGGCGGCCAGGACGTAGTCGAGCGTCGCGAGGAGCTCGGCAACTGAGATGATGGCAAAACCCTGGCGTTTCATGTTGGCGAACACGGCTGGGGACTCACTGACAAAGCCAGCGTCGCCAACGACTCCAACATCGATCGCAAACGCGGGTTGGCCACGGCCTCGTCGATAGTGCATGAAGGCGTCTTGGAAAGCACATGCAGCCGTATAATTCACCTGGGCCGGGTGACCGATTATCCCGGCGATGGACGAAAGGACAACGAAAAAGTCCATATCAGTTGGCAGGACCTCGTGCATGTTGCGGGTTCCAGCAACCTTGGGGGCCAACGCCGCCTCCCATTGCCAATGTTCCATCTGATCAAACAATACATCCTGTTTGTTCATGCTTGGTCAGTCACTTGCTTTTCGGTTTCCAGTATAATGGTACACTGACCTCGAGCGCCATCGCGGCGTTGATGAAACCTCGGATCTGGCCTACCCCATCGACAGCCTGTAGATCTCTGACCATAGCTTTCACGGCCTCTTTGGAAGCAATGTCACAAGCCTTTGCCAGAACCTTGACGCCTTGGCTGTGCATTTCCGCGATACATGCCTTCGCAACGGAAGTTTTGGCTCCCGATCGCGACAAGGTGACAATAGTCCGTGCGCCTCTCGAGGCAAGCCATCGGATGAGATACACCCCTAGCCCTCCAAAACCACCGGCTAAGATGTAGGTGGCCTCGGGCAGCAACTTCGGAAGGACCGGGGGCTCTGGCAGTGCCTGCGAGTATCATCACGTCAGTATATATACTTTTGGATCGCACTCGGAACAGAGCAAAATCGAGTTTTACGTACCGGGACCATCTCGTCAGGATCCGCCGTCAGGATCACTTTCCCCATGTGCTTGCCGGCCGAAATTAGGCGGAAGGCAGACTCAATCTCGCCAATTTTGAATAGTCGGAGAGTCACTTGATCAGTTAATCTGTTGCTCGCGACCAACGCAACCACATCATTGAGCAGGCGATGAACAAGCATTTTGTCTTCGTTGATCATCTGCACCAGGTCAACACAAGAAAAGGTGATGTTACGAAGCAGGAACTTTGTCGGCATCAGCGCGTCATCCAGGAAGTCCTTTTTGCCAATCTCAATGAAGCGACCGAAGGACGCGAGGCACTCCAGAGACTCTCGGAACAGCTCTCCAGCCAGAGAATTTAAGATGACGTTGACACCTTTGTTCTTGGTCGCGGCAAGAAGCGCAGCCCCGAACGCGGCAGATCGGCTGGTGAAGATGTGCTCTTGCGGGACACCGAGGCTCTCCAGACGCGCGCGTTTCTCCTGCGATCCGCAAGTTGCATAGACCACGGCGCCCAGATGCTTGGCGAGGATGACGGCGGCTTGACCGACTGCTCCAGCAGCGGCATGGACCAAAATGGATTCTCCCGCTTGCAGCTTGGCCACGTTGACCAACGAGTGATAGGTGGTTGCCCACACAATCGGCAGAGATGCGCCCAGCGCGAAGGAGACGTTTTCCGGGATCCGAGCACAGTGATGCCCGTCGACGATCGGATAGTTGTTGTAGGACTGAGCATAGTAGCTGCAGACCCGATCGCCAACGGCATAACGCGACGTCATGTTGCTGCCAACCTCCACCACCGTGCCGGCACAGTCGTTCATCATGGTTGCAGAAGCGCCGAGCTCACCTGAGGCGACGAGCACGTCGCGGAAGTTGATGCTGGCCGCGCGACACTCGATGCGAATCTCGTCCGGCGCCAGGCCGCGCGCGTGTTCGACGTCGTCCGCCCACCGGAAGGTTTCCATCAGCCCGGGCACGCCGAGCTCGACCCTGAGCGGACGCGAGCGCTGCAGGAATGTTGTCTGCTCTGGCTTGGCTCTCGCCGTGGCGCGGACGATACTCTGATCGAGCTGCTCGTTGTGAAACATTCGGTTGACGTAGAGTTGTCCGTTCCGCTCGGCGAACTCGCAGTCGAGCCCAATTGAGCCGCGGTCGAAGTCGAATGTCTCGGAGGTCAAAAGCGTGGTAAGCCACCGGCGCAAGCGCTGGTCAATGGCACGGTGAGAAGTGTCTGGATCGAGATCGAGCGTAACGTAGCGAATACCGGGCTGTTCTAACCTCATGGACCGGGCGAAGCCTATGGTCAGTGCCCCTTCAGGCACAGGCGTGTCCCCGGTAGCGCCTCGCGAGATCAGGATCAGACCTTTGCATGACAGGGCGCATTTCTGAAACTCCTGCCACAGCGAAGAGTCCATATGGCCCGCGAGCGCCTCGCACATCTCCGGATCTATCACAAGGACCGTGCTAGCAATGTTTGGGATGCTGTCGAGACTGCCTGTCGTGATTTGGCGCAGACCGAGTCCAGGACTCTGGCGAAGATGTTCAGCGACAATGCCAAAGCTTCCGCCTGACGGATCGGGAACCATGCCGCTCGTAAAGTGAAGTGAGATCTCACTTAGATGTCGTTGAGATTCGACAGGAGTCTTGGCAAAAATGACGCTGATGGTAGCTCCTTCACCATCGGCATAGTCGGATACAATGACTGGGTCTGACTCGAAACCCTGCTTCACTAGTTTTTGTTTCCAGTCACTCTCAGAGAGAACAGCTGAGGACACTCGCCCTTCGTCGACGCCAGACCACCACCCAGGAAGAGAGCCAAAGATGAGTTGGTAATAAGGCTCCGGGTTGGTGATCTCCATGAGAACCAATGTTCCGCCAGGACGAAGGAGCTGACGAATATTGTCCAGAGAAGACGCAATGTTCGGGGTAGCGTGTACAACGTTGCAGGCGATGACAACATCGTAGGTTTCAGGCTTGAACCCTTGAAGATTGGGAGAGCGCGCGAGATCAAATGCCTCATAATTGACAATGTTGCCATACTGAGCCAGACGCTCGCGGGCAGCGGGGAAGAAAGCTGTCGACAGATCCGTGAAGTCGTACTGTGCCACCAACGGCTGGCCATGATGAGACAGGGCTTGCAACAATGGCAGTGTGGCCGAAGCGGTACCGCCGCCAACCTCGAGTATTCGCAGAGAGGGGTTATATACACCGAGAGCCTTGCAATACGCGTTGATCTGATGATAACAGCGGATGTTCCGTTCCTCAGAATACAACTTACCCAGCATATCATTCAAGGTCAAGATGGAGAGGGAATCCGTAACACCGGTCAGAAGATTCTCAAGGTTCTCGCCAACACGCTTCACAGCCTCGAAAGAGACACTCGGATCCGACGTCGTGGCCACCGTGGCCACCCGGGCCTCCGACACCAATTCAGGAGAGTCGGGCTCTGTGGCTGCTAAAGACTGCATCCACTTGTACCATGACTGCTGAAAGCCGGCCGCAACTTGGTCCGGTTGGATCACTTTGAGGGCCCGCTCCACGTGAGCGCGTACATCTGCGTTGAGGGCGATGTTGCGGTGACGAGACGAACCAGCAGGGAGCGAGTACGTGCAATGGGCAATGACTTGCGCCTTTATCATGCTCGGAAAATGGCCAACCCACTCCGGGCTGTGTGACAGCTGCAGAGACCGTGCGGACATGGCGTTTGCCGGTAGCTGGGCGACCCTCAACCCATGATAGCTCATCATGGGCTGTTCATTCAACTCGATCTGGCCGCTCCAACAGGTTCCCTTGTCTTGGGCCAGAGAATACGTGCGCAACTCGGTCCCTTCCGGGACTTCGAGAGCAGTCGAAACGGTCAGTCGTTCGATGAAAACAGGCACCATAGGCGCCTTGGATTCCCGCTCCACCAAGAGACTGGCGCACACGCCGTGGAAGAGGGTCGAGTCGAGCATTCCAGGATGCACGATGTACGACTCCTCTTCAAAAGGGTGCGCCGCGGCGTGCAAGCTTGGCATCTTGTTCGTGGTCACGCTTGAATCAGCCAGAGCTTCCAGACTGGCAACGTTATCAAACGGCGCGTACCACTCCATCCCGACCTGGCGCGCGGCGGCGTAGAAACGAGTCGGCGTGATGGGGTGTTGAATAGATGCGAGGGCGCGGTCCTTCACTTTGATGGTGGTGTCAATAAGACGATCCGTGAGCATTCCATCATCTGTGACGGCACGGATACGACCGCGACAATGCTCACTCCATCGTTTGCCAGAGGATGTTGAGAAGATTCGGAACTCTTTCCAATCCTGCCACGAACCCTTTGCGCTCTGAGTCTCGGGCCGAAGCGACAGACACATCTCGGTGTCTGTATCACCCTCCCTGAGTACCAGCGCTTTGACGAAGCTACAGTTACTGAACGAATAGCCAACAGTTGCTTTCGATTGGTTCTCAGTCTTGAAGGCCGTGAAGCGACGCATCGCCTCCATGGCCATGGCCAAATATCCGGCTGCTGGGAAGATGACTTGGCCCTGCACCAAGTGATGTTGCAGCCATGGCATCTCCTTAAGGTTCATGATACGACGCCATCTAGGCTCCGTATGATTCACGTCGGACGACAGATTGCCCAATAGCTCATGCGGCAAGAACTGACGGTGAGTGAACTCGCGAGAGATGCGGTTGTCGTGCCAATGACGCTGCTCATGGTTAAACGCGTACGGCGGCACATCGTCCAACATAGCTGGCAACTGTGTCATGAAGCCGGCATTCGCCTGGTGAAAGTTTACGGGCGCGCCCAGGGCGAACAGGTCGGCCAGGGCGCGAAGCATGCTTTCGGCTGCGCTGGCCTTCCTCTTAAGACACGATATGTAATGGACGCGAGTCGAGGATCCCAGCGCTTGGACCATCTCCTTGACTGCACCCTGCATCTGCGCGTGAGGGCCAACTTCCAGGAGAAGATCAATGTCGAGAGCATGTTGCTGTCCTTCATGCTTGTTGCCGACTATCATGCCTCTCAGAGCTCCGGCAAAGAGAACAGGAGAGACAAGATTGCGAGCCCAGTAATCTCCGTCCAACAAGAATCCGGCTGACAGTTTCTTCCCATTCAACGAAGACATCATGTTTCCGGCCAGCGGGCGTGGTTGGATGTGGGCGATGGCAGATCGGTAGTCCTCCTCGATTGCCCGCATCATTCGGGAATGATACGCAGCTCCCCGCGTCCTGAGCCTGCGATGGAAAACATCGTCCTTCTGTAGTAGAGCTGCGACTGCCGCGATACTGTCGTTATCTCCCGAAAGCGTCACACTCGCCGGGCTGTTGTAGCAGGCAATCTTCACCTTGGACGTGTCAGTGGCCTTGACCCGGTCGATGTAAGTCTGCGCAACTTCGGGTGACGAGCCCACGGCAAGCATGCCTCCAGAGACCCCGGAAGCGATCAGTTTGGATGTCAGACGGCCGCGATGGTATGCCACAGTCAATGCGTCTTCAAACGAGAGCGCACCCACGGCGTAAGCAGCAGCGATCTCTCCGCTGGAGTGGCCCACAACGGATGATGGACTCAAATTCAGAGCTGCCAGCGTGTCGACCAAAGCCAGCTGAATAACGGTCGAAAGCGTCTGACCATACACTGGCTCATCAACATGCGAGTCTTCCGCTTTCTCATGACTTAACTCAGTCAAAAGATTCCACTCACAGCCCATCGTCCGCAAATGGGTGTTGGCCCGGTCCAGAGACTGGCAGAAAGCCGGCCAATCCTTTATCATCTCTCGACCCATGTTATAATATTGGGCTCCCTGGCCTCCGAACACATAACCAACACGGGCTCCTCTCTTGCATGGTGCTCGTACAGCGATAGGCGTCTGCTGGAGGACTTCAAGCTGTTCCACCAAATCTTCTTGGTCATAAGCGACGATGGAAGCATTGTATTCGTGAACAGTACGCTTGTTTACTGTGATGGCCAAGCGATCCATAAGCTCATTGGACTCTTCCAACAAAGCGGCCGGGGATTTCGTCAGGTACTGCGCCAGACGCTCAGCGTTTTTATGGCAGCTCTGCTCCTCGGCACCGCTAAGAATGAAAACACGAGGCCGTTCTGCGGCGATGTGGGAATTACTGGCGGCGCCGTTGATGCCATTGGTACTTTTAACACCATTGGTACTGTTAACGCCATTGGTCTTGTCGATGCCATTGGTACCATGGACGCTGTTGGTAACATTAACACCATTGGTACCATTGATGCCGTTGGCGTTGTTTTCAGGGTGAATATGCTCGTCCACACGATCAACAATGACATTCGCATTGGTGCCGCCATATCCAAAGCTACCAGAATCAGTACTAGTCAGAACTTATCCGGAGAATAAATTGTCTCACCTGTTAACGGAGATGCGGCGAAGATTTTTCTTCTGGAATCTGATAGGTATCTGTCATCACTCAGCTGAAGTGCCCGCCGTATGCTAGCTTTTGCCATTCATACCTGCAGATTCCAGATGTCAAGCGGGACCTTTGGGTTTGGCCTTTCATAATTGACCTGAGGAACCACAGCTTGGTTCTCGAGCATCAAGACGGCCTTGATCAGCCCAGCAATACCAGCCGCACTCTCCGTATGGCCAATATTGCCCTTGACAGATCCCATGACCAATGGCCCTTGACTCGAGTCTCGGGGGCGAGCCAATACGTTGGCAATAGCCTCGGCCTCGATTGGATCGCCCACCGCCGTGCCGGTTCCGTGGGCCTCAACATAGTCCGTTTCAGTTGGAACCAGCCCGACCTCGGCATATGCCCGGCGGATCAATTCTTCCTGTGCCTCGCGACTTGGCACGCTGATACCCTGAGGCGTCCGACCGTCTTGGTTCAGTGCGGAGTTGCGGATGACGGCTCGGATTCGGTCACCATCTTTGATGGCCAACGAAAGTGGTTTCAAGACGACACAGCCGCAGCCCTCTCCTCTACCATAGCCATTGGCGCGCTCGTCGAATGAGAAGCAACGGCCATCAGGCGAAAACATCTTCAGCTTGCTTTGGTAAGTCCAACGCTGGGGGTCCAACAAGATATTGACGCCGCCAACCAGACTCATTGTGCTTTCGCCACTTCGCAAGCTCTGGACAGCGCTATGTAATGCGACAAGACTGGCAGAGCAACCCGTATCGACCGTGAAACTTGGACCGCGTAGGTTGAAAAAATAAGAGACGCGGTTGGATGTGATGGCAGGCCCAATTCCGAGAGTATGGTAGCGTTCCTGGGATTCCGGATCCCGCGCCAGGATCTCGCTAAAGTCGGAGCTCCACTGGCCAACATAAACGCCAGTAGAAGAGCCCCATAGCTGGTTTAGCGTCAAGCCAGCGTTCTCAAAAGCTTCATAAGCAAGCTCCAATGTGATACGTTGTTGAGGATCCACGGCTCGAGCCTCCATCGGTTTGATCTCGAAAAAGCTGCAATCGAACGCGGCCACATCGGTGTTCAAGAAATGACCTCCTGGGGTGTTGGTCGTGCTAGTATGAGGGTCTTTGTTGTGGTAGAATGCCTTCATATTAAATCGATCTTCAGGCACCTCACTCCACGCCGACTTCCCGGCCGCGAGGGCGTTCCACAGACGGGATGGCTCGGCAGCATCGCCTGGAAAGCGACAACTCATGCCGATGATAGCGATGGGCTCGGGCGTCATGTCGGCGGTCATCCTGTTAGACGGATGTTTCGGTTTGGAGTGTTGAAAGACAGCCAATCTACATAATCAGAGCCTAGGGTCAAGAGAAATGGAACAAGGCTGACACTAGCTATCCACCCGTTATTGATACAATACACCTATTATAATGCATCTTTACCGTTATGGCTACTTATTCCCCCTTTGATATTTACCCCGACCCCATATTGTGTAGATAACGGTAAATATGTATCAGTTGCTTGATTTGGCCTAATTAGTGCCTCCACGCATGACCGGAGCCGCCCATTGCCCGGGCTAGTCCCAAAATATTTTCAGGGCCGTGCAACTTACAATGTTCAAATTGACACTGGCAACAACAAGGGCATCATAAATCTACACAACCGCTATTCACAGGCGAGACCTGTTTCGGCACATCTCTGAACTTTTTGTAGGCTGCAAGCACGAATAGACTTTAGTTTATGACATTTCTAACACCGCACAGGAACGTAGTGCCAATCAAAATCTTATATAAACAATGAATGTGTTAGTTATATCTATACAAAGTATAGTTTATCGAGCACCTATTTTGCTTCGCTGACCTTGGCCATGTTTGCTGTACTAGTATGGACCTGTACCTATAACGAACGATCCGACAGAGCATGAGGGAAGGCGAACGGTCTTTCGCCGACGGACAGGTCTGTCACAAACAGAAATGATCCTTCGGACTGCTCAGAGTGTGTGTATTCGTGTATAATCTAGCTAAGTCTCTCCAGGCGCCTCCAAGTTGTAGGGTCTGGCACTATCCCTCGCCCGAGTCCTCGGTGTCCAACCACGAGGTTTTCGTGATTTCAACTTGGTTCTTCTTCTCCGGCAACTCCCGTGACTTTACGCACCTTCGTGTCCTCGGCTGTACGGTACGTGACTTGGATAATAACCAGCTGAAGTCACTTCTTTTAGATTCTGTTCTTCTTTCGCCTTGCTGATAAATCTCTCTTCCATGGAATGCGATAACAACACCTTCCTCTTGTCTATTGGCTTTCATCTCAGCTCTTTGCCCCTTCTGCTTACTAGAAGGAGTCTTACCTAATATCGACACACATAACTTAATACGAGCAAGCGATCATAATTGACGGAGCTTAATATCTCATTCAGGAAGGTGATGTATATTAACAGGTTTTTAACATGATACTTGATTTCAACAACAGGCGACGGTTCATCAGGCTGTTATATCCTAGATGAACGCCCTCACGATCTGCTCGGACCCACATTCTGATCTGCATCTGCCATACCCTCTTCATCTTGAAAAGTGCTGTGTCAAACGTCATGATTCGACAAATTCAGAAGCGGGCTCCGGGGTCGGCTGCCACCCCGCTGTTTCTGTTCCACGATGCAAGTGGCACTATCTCCAGCTATTACGCTCTGAGTCCCATGGAACGTGATGTGTACGCCATCCCAGAGTCGCGCATGAAAAGAGATGCCTGCGGAACCCTTCCAGAGATAAGTCGCCGATACTACGCTGCTATCAAATCAATCGTCCCTGAAGGTAGGGTTCTACTCGGAGGTAAGAGAGACATTTGGACGCCCGTGACCGCAAGACGACTGACGGAAAGATCCAGGCTGGTCACTGGGCGGTATGATTGCACTTCAAGTCGCGTGGATATTCAGCCGAGATCCCAAAGTGAACGTGGATGGTATCATAATGGTGGACAGTCCCTTCCCTGACTATCGCCATGTCGTCTATTCCGCTCTTAATTCTCCCACCTCGGAAGACGGCCCGACGACCGCGACGGACAGACTGGAGAATTCCATCTTGCGAACTGTAAGTATGTTACGCAACTGGCGGGCTCCTGTGTGGCCACGACAGCGCCAGCCGTACACTGTCATGCTGTGTGCGACCGAGCGTGTGAATCATGAAACCCTCCCAGCTTTGTCCTTTGTCGACCAATTCAGAGACAGCCCGAGCCTGGGGTGGAACGAGCGGGCTGGCTTTGCAGTTGTGAGCAAGAACTATTTGGTTGAGGGTCACCACTTCAGCCTTTTTGAGCCTAGAAACGTAGGTATTATCTGGTCCGGCCGATCCAAAGCATGTGCTAAAAGAGATCTCGCCACGCAGGTCGCATCTGTCACGAAGGCAGTAGCAACTGTTGCGAAGGAAATGGAGCTGTTGGCCTGCCTCGACGACGACGAAGGAAGACTGGCAAATTTCGAAATCTCGAATCGTCATGAAGCATGGAGTATGGGGACAGAGCTTGGGGCAAATATAAATCCTGGAACCCTTCCCCAGCATAATCAGTAGTATATCTTTTTCTATATATATATATATTTTTTGCAGGGCGCTTGAATGCCCAGACGTGACGGCAGGCCACACTCTTGTTCATAGGTGCATGCAAACATGAAACGGGATCGCATCGTTGCGATGTGATGCAGCCTCAACTAAGTAAAGCAGAAGGGCAATGTCGGAAGATGTAATTTTAGCCTGCAGATTACATAGCAGAGCTCAATGCCTCAAGCAACGAAGAGACGAATGGGTCCATGCTTCTTGCCTTGAAGACGGAATGCTGGCTCCGCCACGCGAGAAACCTAGCAGCCGCATGTTCGGAACTGAATAAGAAAGAGAAAGAAAAAGAAAATTGCCTGAATTTGGACAACTAAGATGCTTGTTGAATCATGGCCTCCGTCATAGGCAATTAATTACGTACTGTGCTTCGCCCCGATCCACAGTTATTCAACTGCCAGATTCAGTAATTGACTTCTTATCTGCTTCGTCGTTAACAGATGGCTTTATTATTAGTACGGCTGATGCAATTTTCCCACCACGTCCTCGCTCTACACGTATGGGCCCGTTGTTTGCAACCCTCCTAACTCACCTTCTCCAGCCCTCAACAGTATTCATCGTTCATTCTGGGCCCCGACGCCTCGTTGACCGTCGCCGTCATGAAGCCAGCTGGCGAAGCTGACGAGTTTGACCTCGCAGCTGTGCAGCAAGAGGGGCCCAAACAAAGATGCCAACCCAACCCAGGCCATGAACACGAGCAGTCACCCCTCCTCGACCACCTGCCCTCTGTAAATGACGATGAAAATGATGATCGTGACGATAACGCACAAGACTTTGTTCATCTGCCTTGGTACCGTCGACCCTCAATCGCATGGGTCTTGGTTCCCTACCTGGTCCTGGCCTTGATCTATGGCGGCATCATCTCCCCGAAGATCAACCTCATCGTCGACCTAGTCTGTCGACAATACTATTCCGCCCACCATCTCGCAGTCCCTAGCTCCGTGCTTACTATCGCGAGCGCCTTCGACGACGGCGCCCATGACCTATGCCGCACCCCCGAAGTCTCCCGAAGAGTCTCCCTCTTCATGCTGCTGGGAGACTTGCTCGGTGCTATCCTCCCCGCCATAGTCAGTCCTCGTTTGGGCGCGTTGTCGGATTTATACGGCCGCAAGCCCATTTTAATTATAGGCAGCCTCGGATCTATGTGCGGCGAAATCGTTACCATCCTCGCCGCTTCCTACCGGGGCACCATCAACATCAATTGGATGCTTCTCTCGTTTTTCCTGGACGGCATAACCGGCTCTGCTATTCTGGCCATGGCCATGGTGAACACTTATGCCACCGACTGCGTCCCTGCCCATTGTCGCAGCACAGCTTTCGGCTACTTCCACGGCTGCACGTGCATAGGCATCGCCCTCGGTCCCATTTTGGCGGGCTTCGTCGTGAAGTGGTCGGGCAGCATCGTCACCGTCTTCTGGATCATGTTGGGCGTCCATGTCTGCTGTGCTCTGTTCGTGCTCTTCTTCGTCCCCGAGTCCGTCTCTAAGCGTCGCCGGGAAAAGGCGCGCGAGAAGGCAGCGCTGGCCAAGACAGCTCGTCGGGAAGGGGCTTCTTCCATGCAACACCTCAACCCATTGACTCTGCTGGAGCCACTCAAGATCCTGTATCCCACGGGCCCTGGCAGTACACCCGCTCTGCGACGGAACCTCGTAGTATTGGCTGCCATGGACACCATCATGTTCGGGGTCGCCATGGGGAGCGCCAATGTCGTGTTGATCTACGTCAACAGCCAGTTTGGCTGGGGGACCTTCGAGTCGGGTCGATACCTGACTACCGTGAACAGTACGCGAGTGGCCTTTTTGATGGTCATCTTGCCTGCCATCACCCACCTTGTACGCGGCCGGGGGTACGGCCACGCTGCATCCAACAAAGGCAGCGACTTGTTCGACCTTAGCATCATGCGGATCGGCATTGTCCTCGAAACTTCGGGCTGGGTCGGGTACAGCCTGGCAGGCCGAGGTGAACTTTTCACCCTTTCCGGCGTCGTCGGAGCAGCAGGCAGTGTCTCTTCCCCGGCCTTGCAATCGGCACTCACCAAGCACGTGCCGTCAGACCGGACGGGACAGCTCCTGGGTGCTAACGGACTTCTTCACGCCTTGACGCAGATCGTCGCGCCGGTCATCTTCAATGCCGTGTTCGCGGCGACCGTGGGCGAGTTCACGCAGGCCGTCTTTGTGTGTCTGGCCGTTACCTTCGGAGCAGCTTTCGTCATCAGCTGGCTTGTCAAGCCTCATCGTGAGTGTAACTTAGGGGATATCTGCGCCCGGCATGCTGAAAGAGCTAACGGGTCTGTTTGACAGTATACCACGATGCGGACGAGGCCGTTACCTCCATGCCGGGATTAGCGACAAACGCGGCGTCGACGGAGTGATGGACGAGTCTACCGCTATCCACGTCAGGCCTGTAAGCTAGCTTCGAAGGCAAAACCATCACAGCTGGCCTCGTTGTTCGGCTGCTATACCAGCAGCTCGATGCCCTTCTAGGGTCCAGCTCCAAGACGCATGAGGAGCTCAGGAATTTGATGTCGACGCACACAACGCATTTCCAAGCAACTCCCTTAACTCTTGGATATGTACTGTTAGTGCCCCGATGAGCCCCTGGCGGCTGTTGTGTGCAGGTGGCTAGGAGCAAGGGCTGTATTCGCTCGTATTGGAAATCGATGCTATTTCCTCACACTCATCGAATCCCGGTCATGTTTGATTTTAGCCCGCATTTGTCGTGCGAATAGTACTCATATGAAAAGGCTCTCCGGGCATCTTTGCCACAGTTCCTGGAGCTATTTCTCTTGTGACGTTCTTTGTTCGTGATGTCGGATCTCGCTTTGCTTTTCCCAACTCAGATTCGGAGATTCTTTTTGGATGGCATTCAACATCAAAAAGGGCAGGACGTATTCTTTCAGTGAGTCCTTGGCTCCTCTGAGGGTGAACCATGGATGTATTTTTTCTGAAGAACTCCTAGATTCGACCGGAGGTCAGCCTGTGTCGCTTTATTAACACGCCAGCTGAAGCCAAACATCAATTCAATATTGGCCCTAACCTATTGTGTCGGTATACTCGGTTCGGCCGCGAGACGAATGTCGCCCTTAATTTGCCGAATTCCACCCTCTAAGGCACCCACGCAGCTTTTCAGCGGGCCTCGGGGAGGTTCGGGTGTAAGGATCGAACCATGTTGAATATATGAGGGCGAATGAAGTGGGTTGCGGGCAGGGGTGGCCTTACCTCGTTGCCGTACTGTCTCCTTACTTTTCTCCGACTTGTTGCGTAACCGGAGCGAGCAACTGGGCCTGGAGGTATGGTCAGCTACTCGGAAAGTTGGGGTAGAGCGCCCATGAGCGAAGATGGGATTTATGGCATGGCAAGCAATTGCCTCGGCTCTCAGTGTTTATGTCAAAGGCGGCCTCGAGCGACTCTCGCGCTCAAAGCGATGAGAAAAAAGACATACAATGTTGCCTTATCTGATATTACGGCCACATGTGCCCCAGTTATCTACTCTCTGCGCGCATAAGTTGGATTGGATGTGAAGGAGCGGCTTGACTGTTTATTGCTCCTCATTACATGACATCAGGCAAAAGAATACAGCACTACAATCTTAGACTACTGTGAATTTCACCTTGATAGACGGGCCTTACGGGTCGTAATCTCTGATTATGAACTGAAGCCTATTTGAGACTGAAACTATAGCATCGACAGCTCTTTTACACTAATGGGAAGGATCAGAGTCAAAAGAAGAGCAGAGCGATGGCCTTAATCATCCACACAACGGGGTTAATGACTTGTGTACATCGCTAGCTATAGCTTCGTCTTCCGGAGCTCGTCTCGCATCTCTTGCTTGATCGCGCTAATGGTGCCAACGCCTCCATAGACAAGGGCAGTATACACGAGGGCGATATCAGCACCGGCGTTTAATACCTCGAGCGCTTGGCGTCCATTGGTTATTCCTCCTGTAGCGAAAATGGCCTTAGGCTTGTCATGTGCTCTGTGAGGTAGTCCCTGGTCAAGAATTCGTCTATATCTCTTCACCAAATCTAAAGTTCTTTCAAAAAGCTGAGGACCAGAGTAACCGCCTTCTTCAAGTAGCACAGCGGCCTCTTTCTCACTGAGCGTATATCCTTGTGGTAAAGGATCCGGCCTTCTTTTCGTAGTATTCCCCACAATCACACCATCAACTCCAGAGGAGAATATGGCCTCACATATTCCCAAAACTTGATCCTCCGAGTCCTCGTCGGGACTGACCTTGACCATAATTGCAGGCTTGGATTTCCTGTTCACCCTTTGCGTCGCCTCAACCACGCCTTTCAAGATGTTGCTCAGAGGCTCCACACTCTGTAGCGATCGCAGGCCTGGTGTGTTCGGACTCGAGACGTTGACAACGATGATGTCCGCGTATCTACCCAAGGCGTCAACGCAGTAGACGTAGTCCTTCTTCACAGCTTCAATGTCCGAATCCGGGGTAAACTTGTTCTTGGCCACTTGCACCGCCATCAACCTCCCATCCACCAGACTTCCGGGCGGGACCAGGGCTTCGCCGTCCAAAATTCTCTGCTCCGCCACCTCATCGATCCCGAACCCCATCGCATAGGCAAACTCCCTAACGCGCTGCCGCAGTCGCATTGCAACGTTGTCCGCCCCTTCCGAGTTCAGCCCATAGCGATTGATGAGTGCTCTTTGCGAAGGGAGACGGAAGACGCGTGGTTTGGGGTTGCCATCTTGAGGGTAAGGTGTCGCTCCCCCGACCTCGATGATCGCCGGGCCAATGGCAAGAAGAGCGCTGGGTATCTCAGCATGCTTGTCTATCCCGGCCGAGGTTCCAATCGGATTGGCGAGGGTATGACCCAAGACCTACGCAAGAAAGATCAGATCAGCATCCATCAACTGAGTCGATTGCTACTCATCCGCGCGCTCTACCTCCACGCTCAGATCTCCTGCCTTATCTGGATCACCACGTTCCCGTGGGTGTATGCCCAGCTCGTAGAGACCCTTTAATGCCTTTGTGCCAGCTTCATGCGCCTCCTCTGCATCATTGTAAATCCACCGGAGGGAGGGAGTCACAAGCCATCGATGTACGCCGGCTCTAGTGTCCGTGACGTAGTAGTAACCGAACACGAGGAATAACGCGATCGAGGTACCGTATAAGAGGTTCTTCAGGCGTGTCACTAAGCTGCCACCGTCTGCCACCGCCGGGCTTGTTGTGGAAGCATATCGGCGTGGCGTTCTGAGGCACAAGTATGAGGAGCCGGAAGGAAGCGAGCGTGATATAGCAGCACGACGAGGCAGGAGAGGGGGGCGATGGAGGAGGTGTCGTGCCAGAAGTGCTTTTGCAGGCACATACAAAGGCCTACCGGCCAATGTAGCCCTGCTCTTCATTTTATACAGCTTTGAGACACGACCGCATCGCAGTGATGGGATCCCACTATGGCCATGAGTCGCAGGGAATTATTGTACGTAGAGTCTGAACCACTTCTTAGCCGCGATGTACAGGCGCTAGAGCACTGCTCGGGAACACTGCCAAGAACCTTACCTTATAAGTACTAGTAGGTACAAGTACTTGTACCTTACCTAGGTAGGCGTGCGCGCGTGGCTGCATTATGGGTATATTTTGGCCCACCCACGTGATTTAAGCGCGGTAAAATCACTGATATCCACACCAGCAGATACGAGCCAAGAAATTGCGCGGGACCTCAAATCCTCACGTAGATGATGCGGATTGAGCGCACCGCCTCCATACTGTAAGATGCGAAAGAAGACACCTCGGCCGAAATGGTATCTCCGTGATGAGCATATTAATTAATCTTGTTTGAGGTAAGGGAACAAAAAGGGAAGCCCTACGTTGCGTTCATCTGGGCGCGGCAGGCAGCATACTTGTCGTCGGACTTGATGAGATTGAAAAGGGTCGGCGAGGCCGACTCATCGAAGCCTGCTCGCCGTAGACCTTGCAGGACAGCAAGGTAACGATACCAATTGCGAGTATGACACAATCGTTGGAACCGACATTAGCGGAGTAAAACCCTAAGGCGTGAGGACTTACCTCCGCAAACCGTATGAAACTGCCATGCTTCTCCAATTTACAAAAGTGCCCAGAATTGGGCCTCTCTTTTTGCCCTCAAGTTTGGCACGTCATTATAATTACAATAACTTGAGAAGAGTTCTTGCTACTAAAGACTGTAATACACTCATTTTTGAGCACTGATGTTGAGATATAGGTTCCGGCTGATTGCAGCTGACGGAGAGGGTTGTGATCACCAGATGAATAATTCGGCCCCCAAAGACTCCTCCACCATGATGATTGGCGGGACGCATACACAGGACAGCAGACACAAACGCAGCCGAGCCGCGTGCGCCAGCACCGATGGATACGTGTGCTCCCTTACGTTAATATTCCAGCTTCTTCCATATCGACAAACGCTGTGTTCAGAAGATGGCGCCGTCTAGGTTGCGAAAATTTTTTCGGGATACACTGAAAGACAATGTACTTTAGCCCCGTTCGGCGTCTATTTGAGGCTGATATTTCCAGCAGGCTGGCAGCTCGTCGAAACCGAAGGAGCCTCTCGAGGCGCGTGCGCAAGGCCTCGACGTCGTGGCGGAGGGAGAGCAGCCAGTGGTAGAGTAAGTTATTTATTTTGTCCAAAGATCTGCCTGACCAGTTTCCAGCATCGTTGCCGTCCATGGCCTAAACGGCCACCGCGACAAGACCTGGACGGCAGCGAACGGCGTGCACTGGCTCCGTGACCTCCTTCCAACCGATATCCCAAACGCGCGCATAATTTGCTGGGGATACGATGCAAACACTCATGGCGACCGCATCAGTTGCCAGTACCTCTACGGCCATGCAAGGCAACTGGTGTCGGATCTTTGCCTTGAGAGAAGGCTTACAAAGGTACGGGCAAAGGTAGTAGTTGAACGTGACTCTGACTATGGCAGACAACGCCACGGCCCATTGTCTTTGTGGCACATAGTCTGGGTGGAATCGTCGTCAAGAGTGTAAGCGTCGTCCATATATCCTGTCTCCGCAGCTGACCGGGCCAGGCTCTTATACATTCGGATGCGGCACGCAAAAACGCGCTGGAAGAACATCGATCAATCAGGACATCAACATATGGAATCATGTTCATGGGCACCCCTCACCAAGGCGGCAACGGAGTCCAGCTAGGCAAGCTGCTGGTCAATGTGGCATCGGTGTTTGTAGCCGCGGACGACCGGCTGATGAAGCATCTCAAGCAAAACTCAGAATGGCTTCAACAGCAGCTTGGGCAATATAATCCAATTAGCAGTGGCTTTATAACAAAGTTTGCGTACGAGGAGTACGAGACACCAACCTTGCTAGGCCATTCAATAATGGTATGTTCTTGCTTCTGTTGGAGAATGCGAAAAGCTGACAACACAGGTGGTGTCACAGGCATCAGCAGTTGTTTCTGGTGCTGCTGATGCTGAGCCAATCGTCATCCACGCAGACCATATCAACATGGCCAAGTTCGCATCGAAAGAAGACAGTGGATATAGGACTGTGTTGGGACATCTGTGGATTATGGCTGAGAGTGCGGGGGAGGCTATCGCCTTGCGGTGGGCAGAGGAGGGGAGGGTCGATGCGGGTATGTAGCGCCAGCGTGTAACTATCGAGAAAAGTAATGACAGTAGCTATCTGTAGCTTGTACCAACTCTAAAGAGAGCTTTGATGTTGTCTTTCATTTGCCTGAGGCTTCTGAGACCGAGCATTTTGTCGCAAGACAAGCCAAGCTTGCTACAATGCACAAGACGCTCAGCGGGGGCACTGGCCGTCAAGCAGTCACTCTGCACGGTCTAGGCGGGATTGGCAAGACGCAACTAGCGATCTCATACGAGAAAGCGCACTGTGGCGACTATTCGGCGATTTTCTGGGCGAATATCAAAGACAAAGTGTCAGTAAAGCAGAGCTACTCACGCTTTGCAAGACGAATCTTGCAGGAACACCCGTCGGCCAGCCAGCTCGGTGCAATCACTGATGACAGCAAACCGGACGAAGTAGTTGCAGCGGTTAAGCGATGGCTGGAGCATGCCAAAAATACTCGGTGGTTGACGATCTTTGACAATTACGACAACCCTAAGGTGCCTGGTAATGTGGATCCTGGTTTAATGGATATCCAGCAGTTCCTACCTGAAGTACATCATGGCTCGGTAATTGTCACAACAAGGTCGTCGAAGGTTAGTGTCGGCCGTCGCATGAAGGTGGGCAAGCTAGAAGATATGCACCAGAGCTTGCAGATCCTATCTAATGAATCACATCGCGAGGGTGTAATAGATGGTGAGTCGTATGTATTCCAGTAGATGCAATGCTGACGCCTCCAGATCCTGATGCCGCCGAGCTTGCTAAAGAGCTGGATGGACTCCCGCTGGCCTTGGCCACGGCCGGCGCCTACCTCGACCAGGTGGCGACTAGCTTTGCAGACTATCTTCGTCTGTACAAAGCGTCATGGCTGAAGCTGCAGCAGACAAGCCCGGAGGCAAGGTCGTACGAAGACCGGCGACTGTATTCAACATGGCAGCTCTCGCTAGACCACATCAGACAGCAGAACGAGCTTTCGGCAAAGCTGCTGCAGCTGTGGGCGTACTTTGATAACCAGGACCTGTGGTTCGAACTTGTACGAGAAGGAAGCACTGACGGCCCGGAATGGCTTTGCCAACTGACTGTGGACGAGCTAAGTTTCAATGAGGCGGTGAGGGTGCTGTGCGACCACGGATTGGTAGAAGTGGATAACTCCTCCGAAGGAAGCGTGGTTGAATCGAAGGGGTATGGGATGCACGGCTGTGTACACTCCTGGACGGTCCATGTGGTGAACCAAGAATGGGACTCTGAGATGGCCGGCGTAGCGCTGGAGTGCGTTGCAAGGCATGTGCCGGACGAAAATAGCCGTAATCCGTGGGTGACTCAACGGCGACTGATGCAACACGCAGCACGGTGTTGGAGATTCATAGTTAATGGCAGCGTGGAGCACGATAGACGGGACTGGGCTTTGCACTACTTGGGCAACCTCTATGCGGACCTGGGACAGCTTGACAAGGCAGAGGAGATGTACCAGCGAGCGCTGACAGGCTATGAGAAGGCATGGGGATCAGAACATACATCCACACTTGACACAGTCAACAACTTGGGCCTCCTCTACAAATCCCTGGGACACCTTGACAAGGCAGAGGAGATGTACCAGCGAGCACTGACAGGCTATGAGAAGGCATGGGGACCAGAACATACATCCACGCTCAACACAGTCAACAACTTGAGCCTCCTCTATGCAGACCTGGGACAGCTTGACAAGGCAGAGGAGATGTACCAGCGAGCGCTGACAGGCAAAGAGAAGGCATGGGGATCAGAGCATACATCCACGCTCAACACAGTCAACAACTTGGGCCTCCTCTACAAATCCCTGGGACACCTTGACAAGGCAGAGGAGATGTACCAGCGAGCGCTGAAAGGCTATGAGAAGGCGTGGGGACCAGAGCATACATCCACACTTGACACAGTCTATAACTTAAGCTTGCTTTATGAATCCCTGGGACGGCTTGATGAGGCAGAGAAGATGTACCAGCGAGTGCTAGCAGGCAAGAAGAACCTGAGCATACAAGTTAAGACGCAGTTGTCTATGATGAAGAATTGAGTCTCAGTACATAACAATCTTGCTACGTTATGGAGCGGCTTCTTGTACTGTAGCACCACGCAGAGTATCTTTAGGTGATAGTTACCCAAGGCTAAAATCCTCACTTAAACAATCACCTAAGTGATGCCTAAGAGTATGCCTAAACAGTTATGGTTTGAGTGCCCTGAACATGACACGGTCCAGTGAGCACAAACAGGGTGCAATGAACCAGTGCATGTGTTGCGGGGATCCCAAGACTGACTCCGCCCACCAAAACGCGCATCTTCACGCTTATAGTCATCCCCATGATACGCCTGCAATCATCCCTAAGAGACACATGCAACGGTGCTTGTAACTACAACTATGATCAAGCCTATAATGGCCTACAATACTCAATAGAAATACGAATTCAATTGCAATTACAAGATGTTCCAGCCGCAGTTATGAGCCATGATCATAGGCATGGTAATGAGTGGGTGTACAGGCACGATAGTCGGGATAGGCATGAGTATGGACGAGGGGTTGATCTGGCCCGTGGTCCTCCAAGTATTTGCATATCTGTGGGTTACCGAAGTCTCTTTATCCCCATTACTTGCCTATACTCCCCGCCTATGCTCTTACCTATACCTCTGATCCATAGCCTCTATTCAGGAGGTTGAGAGGTGAAACTGGATGAATGCAGGCGTAAATCAGGTGAGAACTTGCTTAGCATCTAAGTTCAGGCCATTTTCACACCCCAAATCTGGGCCCGTTTCTCAGCCAAAAGCTGAGCCTGCGTTGCACCTGAAATTTGGACCTGACTCACACCTAAATCCAGGCTTATTTCACGCTTAAGCCTTCTCCTAGCGTCATTGGGAAATGTCTAGGTAGGGGTATATGAGGGCTGTACACAGGCCTAGAAGGTTTGAGGTATAATCGAGTATTGATGGCTGTAGGGGGATAGATTAGTTATTTTCTAAGGTAGACCATATAAGGCGACACCACCTAGTAAAGCCTCGGATAGTTAGTTAGAAGGGCCGTAAATTATAGGTACCCGTACCTAAAGTTGATACTTGGTACCTAAAGATTCAGGCCTCAGGCCCTCATTTACACTATACTTCAGGCTTGCCTATAGGTGCTCTGTCACTTGATTGTGCTGTAACATGATTGAAGTTTAGGCTCGAGATTGACCTGACTTGGTGAAGACGCGATTGAGGTAGATTCAGGCATGACTAAAGCTTACACTTAGGGGCGAATTTAGGTGCGAGATTGAGTGTGACTTTTGGTATTTTCTAGGCATTTTGCTCCGAAGATAGGCTTGAAACTTAGGTATGAGTGCCGATGAATTTAGGCGTGCGTGCCTACAGCTTGTTAGCATTCTGATTACCTATTCAAGTCTTTTCCAGGTGGTCGCCTAGTGTGGTCTTTTATGCAGCTGCATGGACCAGCGAAGTCTTCTACACTTATTGTTATGGGTATCTCTGAGTCTAAAGTAGTTGGAAGCTGATAGTAGACGACTAGCACACCCCGAAGTAAATGTGGGACCACATATCAGGGCTCACCGGTTGGTCGTCCTTACCTGTTTCTCGACGATAGGTTTTCTCGACCTTATTGTTCGCCGCTTGGTGCTGCGCGGCCTTCTGCTGCTCCCGGAGATTGTCCTTTGATTCGATGTCCGCCACTTCGACTTCCACTTCGACTCTCATCCCTTCCCGTCCCGCTTTCCCGTCTAAAACCTCGCTCTTACTGCACTATAAGCATCTTCAGACAGTCCAACATTGCCATGTCGGACAAGCCACCCTAGAACATGCCGCATAGACCGTCAGTCGCATTTCTTTCGGTGAGAGTTGTCGACTTTCTTCCCCGCACTCGTCCATGCATATCTCCAAGTTTCGAGGATACCGATGCAGTCGGTTGCGACTGTCGTCGCGAATCAAGGCGATTTCTTCGTTGCCTTCCAGAGCGAGTCGCCAGTGTAATCCGAGAACATTGCAACCGCGTTGGTGGCACTGCTTGACTACACCGGATCCACTACCTTTGGGTCGCCTTTTCTGCCTTGGCCTGCGGTGCGTGCTGCTGCTGCTGCTGCTGTTGATCTAAGGTCTTGCTGATGAGCCGCAAGAGCAGATGTAGATAGAGGTTCAGCCTGCCATTCTAGGTTGGAGCCCACTTCGAGATTGTCGCCAAACACGCGTCGCGAGTGAAACCGAACCGAGGATACCTGGTGGCACTATCCATGTGGCACATCTCTGTCCGCTATCAACTTGGGGGCCATCTCTGGACCAGGAGGCGGGTATCCATTCTTGGAAGGCTGAGGGGATATGTATTGGGCTAAGGCATGTACAGCTTGGACGACGATGGTCACACAGGGTTTGGGAGAAGTGGAAAGCCTAGAGGATTGTTAGCCACGCGCGATAAGCTTAGAACGAACCCTGGAGTGAAGAAGGTTGCAGTACTCAACCACCGACTGCTCGATATCAGCAGCGCAGGGAGACGAACCGATGAGATGTCCGGGGCCAGGCCAGCATGGGTTACAGCAGCATGACTTGAGGAGAAATGCCTAACGAAGACTCCACCATCAATTTTAGTCAGCCGGTGCAGATGTGATCAAGAAGCTCTCCTACCTTCTTCTTCACCATGTGCTCCTGGAAAGCGCCAAGAGCCTTCTCCGCTCCAAGTTGAGAATCAACGTTGTTTCAGAGGTTAAGGTTGAACCGTGTAACGTTCATATCTCTACATAGCCACTCGGAGCAAGAAGGGGTGGAGCTAGACGTTGGACCCTGCATGTTGATTCTTCACCACGTGTTACATTGGTGTCTACCATAGCCACTCCGGAGCGGAAAGCTTGACCCTGCAATTCGTTCTTCTCATTCTGTCCTTCAAGCGTTCCCGAAGATTATTCCGTCTTGCTGCTCGGCAGCCTCCCGATATTGAACGAGTTGACTCAGATCTGCGAGAAAGAAAGAAGCAACGATATCCGCACAAAGGCAATGATGGAAACCATGACGATAATTCAAAGTAGGTAAATCGACCATTCTATCAGCCTGATTAATTTCATAAGCGTACAACTCTCAAGTGACAATCCAGGAGCGACCCACGTATCTACGTCATCGAACCATGCATCCAACGCGGTTTCGACAACCTCTGGTCCCAAGGCTGTGGCCCGTGCCCTTCATCCCGCCGGCCTTTGAGCTCAGCCTCTTTAGATCGAAGCTCGTCAGTACTGGGTTCAACCACTGCCTTACCCTCAGGGCTTCAACAAAGACACATGCCCGACGTTCCCGTTCAACGTGTTCAGCAAAGGCCAGCTGAATAAGAAGCGATCGGTGGACGACACGGGGCATGAGAGTCTCACGCTCGATTCTGCTGTTGCGTTGGCACTCGAAGTGCGCGACTCCACCGGGGCTACGCCATGCCGAATGCTGGGGTCGATCAAGTTCAACGGGTGGACCAAGCCCTGGGCCAGCACCCAGGCCATCCTCGTCCAGGCGGGACTACATTATTTGTTCACGTTCGGTTGTGACGACGTCGTCCAGTTGGTCGTGGCGTGGGGCTGGAACGCGGCTTTGAACACGTGGGAACGGCTGGGTCTCGAGATCCCGGCCCCGGGGCAGGCCGGTCTGGCTGGTTCGCTCTTGCTCGTTCCTCCCCGGACCGGCGAGATCTACTTTTCGCTTCGATTCCGAGACGGCGACGCAAATGGAGAGGTGGCGTTGTTCCAACTTCCCGGTTGAAGGAGTGTTGGACGGGGGATGATTCGAATACTGCGGCTGCGATGCATGCGATCCCCGATGATGTCGACGATTCCTCGAGTTGAGTCTCGTGCTGTCGAGCAAACTTGAGCATTGACTTGGCCGTAGCACTGGACTTGTCCGGGTGCCTGAGAAAAATCTCTTGTATATATCCTTGCCTGTGCTCCGACACGGTCAAGCTGAGTTCGCTGTATGATACACCTACCGGTAGGGGATGTTTTTGATTGGCTATGTTTGCTTTGGAGTGCTTTGGAACGCCAAATACCATATGCAGTTAGCAGTAATGTCCTCAATACGAATGACAGTTCTCCAAACTTGGTTATCTTCCAAAATCTACCCCACCCGTATGGCCCATCCTACCGCAGCCTATGGGCTTGATTTCACACAGCATATAGGGCTCCATTTTTGAGCTGTATATAGGCCTGATTCCGAAGCGCATATGGGCCTGATTTCAAGCAATATAGGTTTTATTTCAGGTATTATATGACTTGAAATCAAGCGCATATGATGCTTGAAATGAAGCCTGTATGCTTTGCGAAATCAAGGAGCAAATGACTCGGCTATACCCCAGTTGTTGCGCGAAGGTATAGGATGTTCCTAAGTTATTATATATGACTCCGCCATACCCCCTTCCTAAGTAATAGGCACCTCACACCTAAGTTACAGGTGCACCACACCTAAACTACACCCCCACACATCTAAGTTCTAGGTGCACACACCTAAATTACACACACGCGCATTTAAGGTCTAGGCGCACCCACACCTATAATAAATCATAATCATGTCACTTGTAAGGTGTAAGTGCGCATTCAGTACACATCAGAATTACCTGTAAGTGTAACTTTCAGAGTAGCATAATCATCAGATTAGGTGTGATGCGTGTTTGTGATTTAGGTGTGGGGTGCATCTAGAACTTAGATGCGCGTGTGTGTACTTTAGGTGTAGGTGTCATGGTGCCAGATCTGGCCCAGCCCTGGCCTAGCTCTGGCCTAGGTCTATAGGGCTGATCTAGCCAAGATCTGGGCAAGATCTGGGCAAGATCACGTGATCTTGCCTAAGGCCTCATAAGGCAGATCTCAGCCTCAGCCACGCCAATCTACCAAGCCATCGTCATATGAAACCTAGTAGGCTTTAGGCCTTCTGTCCCTAGCCACTGTAATCTTGTTTCCTTGTTTCTAGCCATTGCAGACCCTGTTCGGCTCATGTATAATAGTAGCCTGATTCCCGTTCCCTTCTTCCGTTCTTTGTCTTTCGTCCTGTATCTTACCCAAGCCTTGTACCTACGCCTTGTTCATAGAACCTTTGGTCCAGGTTGACTGTGGTCAACTTGAACACTCGATAGAACCCCTATATCTATCTTGATAGTATTGTCTAGCCTAGTCCCTGACAGTAGGTGCACCTAGAACTTAGATGCGTGTGGGTGTGACTTAGATGTAGCGCACCTAGAACTTAGGTGCAGTGTGCTCATGATTTAGGTGTGAGGTGCTTATTATGTAAGCCAGAGGTATAGCCGGGTCCTAAACCATTACTTAGGTACTTCCTATTCCTTCTCGCAACAACTGAGGTATATCCAAGTCATTTGCCCGAGATCAAGCCTATGTGCTGCTCGAAATTGAGCCTATATACTGCTCGGATCAAGCCTAACATATACCAAGTATACTATTCAAAATCAGAAGTTTTGTCGGTCGCCCCCTTGTACGCTGCCGTATATTTCCGAGCGTTTTGACGGTCACAGGCCCACGCGTAGACTTCGTAGGCATAAATATCAACCTTATAGGCCTGAAAATAGGCTTACTAAAGACAAGACTTTACCTAAGGATCTACCCAGGGGCCTCAAAGTTTTCCCGCACCCCAAAACTTCGTTTAGGCACCATATGCTCCCTAAACCTTCGTAAATCAATGCTTACCCAGTCCTGAGCTTGGTCGCACCTTCAGTGTAGGGTAAGCCCGACTTAGAGTTGCATCTTCTACGCAGGGTAAGTTCAACATCAATAGTAAGTAAGTCGCACTCCAGCTGTCAGAGCCTTGGAAACTGACGAAGGAAAGTTACACAAAGTTACAGGCAGCAAGTGATTACTCCTATACGACTGTGTCAGGGTTAGTCAGAGCATTCATAGGCTATGGTTTGAATCGAGTATTTGATATGGCTAGCATACAAGACGAGGCACGAAGAGGAGAGGAAATGGGCGTGTGTTACGGCCGAGCCTAACGCGGTGCGAAGGTACGGGTGGTAGGATATTCTTAAGGATAACAGGGGAAGTCTTTTGGGTTCTAGAATGTCCAGTAACAAGCTATATTGCTAGCTATGGTAAGTTGAACACACCTGATCCCATAAGGGGATTGGGCCTACCTATATACTATAGGCTCGACATGCCAAGCATGTTGAGTTTGACCACTCAACGCCGTCGCACTGTCGAGCTCGACATCACGTGCCCGTCGCGTGCGACGTCCCATGACTGTCGAGCATTACTGCACATACATTCTTCTGCGTACATGGAGTCCTGGCAGCCTACCCGCCAGCTGTTCCGCCTAGCCTGTCTAGGCATGGTCGTAACAGCGTGCGCGCACCTGCAAGAAAACTCTGCGCAGGGTCATGTGATCTGGAACGGAAGAACTATCACCCAGAACGCTAACCCAAAGTCGAACTGTGACAGTCATCAGCGCCGGGTAAGCTTAAGCGAGTTAAGCGAGCTTTTGAGAAGAAGCGAGAAATCCATCCAGTGCTAAGCGAGCCTGACTTACCCAGATGTGACGTCTTCACCACCAGGTAAGTCCACACCTATGACACCAGCCCAGGGTAAATTGAAGCCTTCGGCACAGGCCCACGTCAGACCTTCAGCGCTGGGTAACTGCAACATTTGGCAAATCGCACCTCAGCGCAGGGTAAGTTAAAGTATGTAAGACGCACTTCAGCACAGGGTAAATTGAGGCCTTCGAACACGCGTACGTCAGCACTGGGTAAGTTGCGCGGGCCAAGTTGGACTCTTCAGCGCGGGGTAAGCCCGACATACGTAAGTCCCATCTCAGTGTGGGGTAAGTGGCAATTATTATAATTGCCGGGTAAACCCAAGTCACTCATTGACTACAAGTAGCCATGAGCTGGGTACTAATGCCAGGCACAGTTCTATTTAGACTCAGTGCTAGTTTCTATCTCTTAGGATTGTCGTCGTGCAGTTAGATTTTTTGTTAGTCCATGAGTAAGGTGGGTGAATCTTGATCGCTCCTGACGTTAGAGCCTTCCAGTGGTCGCTGTCTGTAAGTAGACATAGCTGCAGCCTTGGCCTGCCGAAGGATGAAGTTCCTCAAGGACAAGCGTTGCGAGGATGTCGTAGAGGGTAGCGTCAGCAGAGACCGGGTGTCTCCTAGAGAAGATGACATTCGGAGAGGAAAAGAGTGGGAATTTCTTCTTAACAGAGAAGGAAAATTCCTGATGGAGGATGGGCCATCCTCCCTTGTGTTTTACGACTCCGCAAAGTTCCCATTCCTTTCATCTAATTCAGCTAGTGCTTGATTTGTTTCACGTATGACTCAATACGCCTAGCCAATGATGCCCCAGACAATCATCACATGCGCTGACAAGGAGTCCTACCTACGTTTTTGCTGCTGGTCATACATCACAATGCCTACGTATCCTGTCTTACTGCCCAGGTCGTCAGAATCTGGCTCTACTCCACTAGCACTCCACCCTAATCCCTCCGACCCTGGAGGTATCCAGACCCCAAGCCTCAGCCCGACCTCGACCTTGGACCTCAGGCGGATTTGTAGAGAAGGCTTAAGGCCCTACTGATTGTGAGCCAGGGGACACCCGTCCTAGATATTACGATTGTTGGACACGAAACCACAGATGATATATAGACTGAGATGATAAACTCACTAGATAAATGATCCCATATAGACCGCGATGGAAAGACGGAAATCCAGGAAAGACAAAAAGCCGACAACTACAAGTCAAATCGGGCCATGAGGCATTACAGCAGCAAAGCCAGTGCCCATAAGCAGGAGCTTTCAAGCAAAGCTTGTTGGCTAGGGATGGAAATCCAGTGACTTTGGTCCCTGTCCTTAGAACAGTCGTCCGCAATCCTGGCTGGACCATCGGCCGCGGACCGTGAGTCTGCTCGGCCTGCGGACAGCCAACTGGCGTCCCGCTGCCTACATGGGCTCCTGATCCGACGCTTATGGACCAATATCGACATGGAACCTACGACAGGGGTCTTAAAGACTTTAATTCCTCCACTAAATGTTCAATATACCATGCCCTAGACGCCATTGTCTCTTCATCCATCACAAGCTCCCATCGAATTTCATGAGATTCGTATTTGGTTCTTCCTCAATTGCGGCCTCGACCTGGAGTTAGCTTGCGCAGATTCGATCTTTGGCCACAGGCGCTCTCCATTTGTAGAAACTTTGCTTCTCACGTGATTTGGAGGAAAAGTTCGGAAACTGCAGAATCTTCATGAGAAAAGGGCATACCAGTGAGAGGGACCGGGGGCTGGCGTTCCAAAGTTTATGTTCCATTATATCTACTTCTCAAAGCATAATTGGTGGATATCAAGGTCCAGATAGTTCTTCAGTTCTTGGCCCCGGCAGGCAACAACACGCCTTGAATGAATACCTTGATGAACTGATGAGAGCCCAGGCAGAGCAAGAGAGATTGGACGAAGCCCAGAGTTAGAACGCAAATGACTAAGAATACAATTGTGGGGCCGAAGACGTAGCCTTACGAACGTCAACACAGTTAGTTCATTTGTGGAAGGCGCGCCGAAAACGGCGTGGCAATCATGTCGGATCGCCTGAACCTCGTCCTTCGGGTGCTTGCTGTCTAGAACCCATGTGGGTTTTGAGATAAAGGTTCCACTCCAACCGAGTCTTGCATACGTGCGGAAATTGTCCTCCCAGCCGAACAGAAGCTCCCTGCGGACCAATGTATCCAGCTGGAGTCAATCCTCCCTACGAAGTGAGGTTCCCGCCTGGAACAGGAGCTCCGTGCGGACCAATGTATCCAACTGAAGTCAGACCCGCTTGGAACAGAAGCTCCGTACGGCCTTTGTTCCCCCAACGGACAATTCACACCGTACGATGATGTAACTCCAACAGAAATTAGGTCCCCATAGAGTTTCCCTTCCCAGCAGTAGCCTCTCTCCTCAAGGATCTTTCCTAACGGTGAACAATCTACTATAAGGGAAACCTAGAATAGAAGTTACAGATCCCATCAGGTTCTATCCTACGATACACCTGAACTTCTACCTCCACTTTTGCCCTTTTATCTTTCTGGCATTCCCGTCGCCCTGAACGTGAGCACTGAGTTCATGAGTACAGAGTGCAACAGAGGCTTGGCAAACCCAGGAAAACAAGATTCATGTACGATAAAGTGGTCACTAACAACCTTAAGGGAAATTGATGGTTTGTTTTTACCGTATATAACTGAATACGCAGAGAAACAAGACCTGTAGCTTTAAAGCCAATTAGTATATTTGCTTTAGAGAATGCTTGAAGATGTACATTCTGATAGTGATATAAGAATTCTGTTTTATAAATTGATTTATCGCCGTTTTGAATAGCTTCGCGAATCCGCTTGCCGTATAGTTGTTTTAACGATCCAAAACAGGTAACATCCAAAGGCTGTAGCTGATGAGATGAGCGTGAATGCATATATAAAGGAATAATCCTTTTAAACGTGCAGAATTGATCAAATTTGCATGACTCCCGTGACCATCAAGAATCAAGAGTCGATATCAGCCAGCTGTCTGCGTTCCTGTATACCGTCCAAAGAGATTTTGAAGCCATTCAAAACCGATCTCGTTATTCGTCCTCCATTCTCGCTAACACTGATATAATACGACTCCGGAATAGCTTCAAACCATTTCAGTTGGTGTCGTTTAGCAGCGGGGATCAATTGCGGTGGAAGAACAGTTCCTGAAGCACAAACTGTTACAGTTAAAGTCACCCATTCGCGATTTTCGGCCTGTATAGCCTTTGCATGGGCTTCACGTGTTTCACTACCACATATAACGCGTGCAGTTGAAGCTATTCCCATCTGAGAGCCTGTTTCATGCATGTTGTAGATATCCTCTTCCAAAATACCCTATTTCTGAATTGTTCCACGAACTGAATCAAACCATTTTTGTATGATTTGGGGATCCTCGCATTTGCACATTTATAATTGTATTTAGATGTAAATTTTTATTTTAGCTCAGAATGCCGTTGTGTATCAATGAACCCAGTGATTGCTTATAAACGAGCTATCAAATGACTCTGTTTTAGCTTGTAAAAGTAACTCAGCGAGATAACGAACGCTTGATATCGTGAGAGGAAGACCTCGTCTATCCTTATCTAAAATCCATCCTTTATGCGTCGATTCCTCTGTATGAGAAAGCTTTCTGTAATTGGCGAGTAACTCTGTACGAGATTTGATACCATTCAGACGCCCTCTTGAAGTGCTTACCTTGACGTCAAACGCAGCTGCGCATGCGGCTTTGGAGGCATATTTGCCTTGATTAAGCTTCAACTGCGAGATTAAGTCGTTTATCGCGAGATAAGGGCTCCATATTAAAAGGAACGAGTTTTAGAGCTTCAAAATTGACGATTTGAGAGTTCTAAACGTGTTGTTTTGATGGGAAACGCAGCGCGCGACGGTTCGGTGTCATCGGCGATTCAGTGTTGTCGGGCCTGATTCGCGCCTCCCTGATTTTACCTGATTTTATGCGCATCATTAGCTCCTGTCATGGTGCCAGGTCGCCAACTCAGTCTAGTACCATCGGTATCTTAGGAAGCCTTGGTTCATTGAACTAAGCCACTAACCTAGCCATCGTCATCTTAGTCTAGCCACACCAGTACCTGTTTCGTGCCTTGCAATCTTGTTTCCTAGCCATCGCAGTTCTGCTCGGCTCATGTATAATAGTAGCCTGATTCCCGTCCCCTTCTTCCGTCCTTGTCTTTCGTCCTGTATATTACCCAACGTATCTAGTACCACGACCAAGTTGACTGCGGTCAACTTGGGTCATAATATAACCATCTATCTTGATAGTACTGTCTAGCCTAGCCCCTGACAGCTCCTTCCGTCGTCGTCACCGTCATGGGCATTACCCGGCGATGGGCACGGCTATAAATTAGCGAGCACCCACCATTAGATAGATTATCATCGAGCAATTGAGCCATACCCATCAATTCTAGAAGCTCATCGTCGTGATCATCAAGCCTAAGTAAATGGTGGCTTTTCAGTGTCCGATTATGTTAAGTATCTTAGTTAACTAGAAAACTGCCAATACTTGATGATGCTCGAAATGGCAGAAATCACGTGCAGGCGCGTAACCGAGACACGGAGACGCGAAAAGTATCCCAACTCTCTTCCATAGAAATCACCATACAAAAAATCATGGGAAAGTCTTTACCTCCTCATACTCTAGCCGCAATTGTGTTCTATAGACTTACAAGTATAAAGGGTATTGAAATAAATAAGGAAGATGAATTTCAAGTGTATCTTGTTGTTGGTAGCACTACAAGGTTGGTAAGGACTTGTGAATCACGTGACTTTGTCACGTGATCGGTAGGCGAGATTGCATGCTCGCTTACCCCCTATCCCTTTAACCGCTGTTAGGATTCGGTTAATTTTTAAAGTTAACCCTAATCATATTCGGTAAGGTGTCACCAAAAAGGTTAGTTTTTGTAAATATCAACAAAGCCCCCCTTAGATGCCGCAGGCCTATGGGGTCTCTATTCTTCCTTCGAAATGCTTCAAACAATAGCAAAACACACCAAGATATACGTCAATGAAAGTCACAGACGGGGGAAGGAAAGAGTCTTGATGACTGTCGTGGAAGGACAGGTAGCAGCAAGGCCTGAAAGGCGAAGAATTCTCAAAGAAAAATTTGAGTGGTAACAAGCGGGGAAAGCATACTACTTTTGGCTGCGATACTTGCGATATCTCCATATGCAAAGACGGTCCTCGTTCGGCTGCCTATCACAATAGCATCAATAGAATGGATTCGGATTGATATTTCTATTGTTTCTATTGATTCTATTGGTAGAATAAGCGAATACGCTAATTAATCCACCCGACAGCGGTTAAAGGGTTATCCGCACTTCGTGAATCGAACCAACCTTCTTCCTCAACGATTACAATAGCCACAACCAGCAGACCCCGATACCGTAGGTATTGGAGCCTCTGCTACGTGGCACCGTAATCAGTTCATAGCTATTACCATCTACTAGTCATCTACTACTTTACTACCACCCTCGCACTGTGACCATACGAGTAGTGGGTAAACCGACACTTGTAAAGTAATTTATAAGGTCGCGTTGTTTATTCCCGCTTATGAAAAGTCAAGGGTTCTTCAAAAAAGGTCGGTTGACCTGTGTACACGGTCTGGGTTCACATCTCCCTCCTCTTACCCCTGAAGTGTCTAATCAGCGCTGGCTGCGAGGAACTTGCCGACCAAGTTGGGCATGTCGCTTTGCCCGTGTTTCGAAGCCATGGTGTTGTATTTTGTAGAGAGTGATGTCAACAAGGTCCATGTGTTCGGGAGCTATACTTCCAGTTAGCATGGCCGAGGGCTTTGCATGGCCGGATTGGATGGCTGTGTTGACGGACCTTGCCCTCAATATCTGCTTCGTCCCTTGCCTTGTGCTTGAAGGCTTGGCTCGGTTGCCCAGTGCCGCCAGTCAAGTGGTAAGGATCAGGTCCCCTCGCAGCGAGGTGATCTTCCAGTTCGGCAATGAGGATGTCTTCCGTGCTCTTGATGACTTGCTCTTGAAAGCTTCTCCGCTGCCATTGACACCAGCCTTCCGATGCGACATGGAGTTCCTTCAAGAGTACAGGCAGCCGCCGAATACGATTCAGTCTCTGCTCCTGCCCCCACCATTCGTTGTCCTTCGAAGATTTTGCATAGTACGCAACAATGGCCTTGTCCAGACTTTCGAAGCCAGCTTCAGCGACAGCCTTTAGAACATGCGACAGTCGGGCTTCCGTCGATGCGGAGGTGTCGAGCAAATAATCTCTCCGGTCTGACCCGAGTTCGTACCTTTCGGGTGCTGCTTCATCCTGCCCGGCCGCAGGCATAGCTTCATCCAACAGATTAGGCTGTTTCATCACCGAATCCCATGACAGAAATGATGTCGGTGCTTCTTCCTGTGGGTCTGTCATGGATGGGGTCGGAAAGGTATTCTTGTTGGACATTTCTGATAGGTCAGTGGGAATATCTCAAGAGTGAGTTGCCACTTACTCACCTAAGAAGCAATCATACTTCATGCCGAGATCCTTCGTTGTTGTTTGGAATGGGAATGCGAGGTCCGGACTCTCGTCCAAGGGTTGGCACGAGTGCGGCCCAGTGGGCAACAGCTCCTCTGATTGTTTGGCATTCATAGCGGTTGAGAGAGGAGAGTGATTCTGGGCCTCACGTTGCGCATTGAGCGCGAGACACGCCGTCTTTGATCGCGAGTGCACACCTATGCTAAGCTCCGTATGAGAAATCGTGGTAGGGATGTTGTGACGATCCGGCCCATCATTTCGGTTTATCGGCGCTCGTAACGCAATGTCGGCGTGCGACAGCGGTGACAGCAAAGATTCTGGAGCTGTGTACTGTCGCTGCAGAATGAACTATGTTAGTTTTCGTTGACGAGTGGACAGATTCCGAGACCTACGAGCTCGGTGCGTCCTGCGACGGACTTCAGTGGAGTAGACTCAGCACTCGTGCATCTTCTCTTGCCTGTCGGTCTGCTATGACAGTCTAGATCATCAAGCTCGCTTAACGACCTTCGTAACGAGCGGTCGCCACGTGAGGGAGGCGCCGGCTGCGGTGACAGCAAGGATTTTGGAACTGCGTACGTTGGCTGCAAGATGTCTTTCGTTAGCCTACCCCGACGAGCCGACAGACCTTGAGACTTACTAGCTCCATGTGTGTTGCGGGAGACATTGGCTTCATCGGTCCTGCCTTCTTTCGTTTGTTTCACCAGTTTTTCTTGCTGGACGGCTGTGGGTCGAGACAAAAGTCTGCGATGCGCTCCCTGCTTATTTATTGATTGATTGATCATCCTTACACCGAACTAGCTATGCTAAGCAGCTGCTTATTGATTTGAAATGAGCCTCGCCGCATCCATGCATATCCAGGACGAATCCCGAGTCAGAACTAGCATGACCTAGTTACTAAGCTTCCCTATATAGCATGCTGAATGTATTTCTTGACTGCGAAGGAAGTAGTGCTGATTGCGGAGCACGTACCCTGTAGTGCTGACTGCGAAGCACATAGTGCTGAGCGCCATGAGGGTCCTGGCCGAGGTGACGAGGAATCAGCTGCGTTGATTGGTGGGGGTTTTTGGATTGTGATTGGTCCACCGGGTAAGAGTGCTGAAGACAAAATCATATGATTAGTCCTTGCTTCTGCCGCGGCTTACCGCTTGCCTCCTGATGAAGTGTAGATCTATGAATTGCCTAAAGGTGTGACTATTCTACAAGGTGGTGAAGCAGAGTTTTCTCCAGCAGAATACGCTAGTCCCAATAGGACTAGCCTGCTCCTACCACAGCTCCGAGCTCCTACCAAAGCTCCTACCAGAGCTACTATGGCTCCAGCTTCAACACTCCTACCCCATAGAAGCTTCTACATACCCATCGTTGACCTAAATCCTTGAAAGGCCTTCGGGGTCAGAGCTTTGGTGAGCCCGTCGGCTACCATCGAAGCCGTTGGAACGAACTTCACCAGTAGAGTTTCTCGTTCAATGAAGCTCCGAATCCAATGCCATTTGGACTGAATATGCTTGGTCTTCCGGTGGAACTCCGGATTTTCGCCTAGAGCAATCGCACCCTTGTTGTCAGCCCAGACCAGGGTGGGGGCATCTGAACTGAGTAGGCCCAGATCCACCATCGTAGAGCGAAGCCACAGAGCTTCCTTTCCTGCCTCACTCAGAGCCATGTATTCAGCTTCGCATGTAGATAAAGCAGGAGTCGCCTGTCGCTTGGCACTCCAGGATATTGGTCCTCCAGCAAATAGGAACAGCCAGGCTCCGGTTGAGCATCTTCCATCGACTGCTCCATTGAAATCCGCATCCGAGTATCCCACTAGTTCCAATTCGGTTAGACCTCCTCCTCCAAAGGTAATACCCACCCCCAGTGAACCTTTGATATATCTGAATATCCGTGTGACCAGGGCGACATGGGTTTGATTGGGGTTGCTGCAATATCGGCTAGCCACTGAAAGAGCGAAAGCAATATCTGGCCTGGTGGTTACCATGGCGTACATCAGCGAGCCAATCGAAGCTCCGTACCAATAGATGGTATCCTCGTCGGCTTGCTCCGTTGACGGTAATATCGAGTTAGGAACTGAGGCTTCCATCGGCGTGGCCGCAGGGGCGCAGTCCTTCATACCAAACTTATCCAGAACCTTTTCCAAGTAGGTGGTTTGCAACAGGGTGATTGTTCTATTCCCCCTGTCACGATAAATCCCCATGCCTAGGTAGTGCGAAGCCGCTCCTAGATCCGTCATTTTGAACGTACTGCTCAGTTCTACCTTGACCTTTTCTATACGATCCATATCAGCTCCAATGATTAGTAGATCGTCGACGTAGACTGCAATAAACATCTTCTTATCTTCTGAAACGAACAGGCTTTTATTCGACTCCGTTTCGTAGAAACCCAGCTTGTTCAGAAAACCTTTTAACATGGCCGACCAGACCCTAGGGGCTTGCTTTAAACCATATAGAGCCTTGTTGAGTTTGCACACCAGGTCCGGATTTATGACAAAGCCATGTGATTGTTCCACGTAGACCAGTTCATCTAGAAATCCATATAGAAAGGCGGTGACCACGTTCATTTGTTCAATATGTAGATCACGTATTGCCGCTATGCCGAACATCATCCTGAATGTGGCCGGTTTGACTACCCCCGACCAGGTCTCATTGTAGTCTATTCCATGCTGTTGCTTGTATCCATGTACCACCCAGCGTGCTTTGTATTTCAGGATTCTTCCATCAAGTCCGTATTTGATCTTGAACACTCAGCGACCGGTCAGTGACTTGCTTCTGTCGGTTGGTGGAGTTACCAGTTCCCATGTCCCATTTTCAACCAGCGAGTTCACCTCGACCTTCATGGCCTTCAGCCAACGTGACCAGTCTGGCGAAGCTCTGGCTTCCTTATATGACTTCGGCTCCTCATAAGCTAGTCCTAGACCCAAGGTTTCACCGGAGGTCAGGACGTGTAAAACTCTCATCATATGAACGTGCGATTTTGCTATCTTTCCAGATTTGAATGTGGGTAGGGCTAGGGCTTTCGGCTCGGTTAGAATCGCGCTAACCCGACTAGTGCTAGTGTCATCGTTTAACTTCTTGTAATCTGATCGAGAACTCCTACCAGAACTTCTGGTGACTCGTGTACTTGTCGGAACAACTTCATTTTCTTTTGTCTTTTGCCTAGGCCTAGGCTCCTGCCTAGACTCCTGTTCTTCTTGTTCTTCTAGTTCCTCCGTGACTCTGTTGACCGATTCGTTGATCGAAGGCCTCGATGTGTCGGTCGGAGGCCGCATGACCCCCTGGGGTATGATATCCTCTGGAGGTTCAGTGATATGAAGAAGACAAATGTCCTCATCCTCCTCCTCTTCTTCTATATCCTCTGACGTCTCAGCTTCTACCGCAGCCGCTGCATCGTCGGACGCGGGGGTGGGATAGCGAGATTCCCCAGCCCCAGGGAAACCTTCAAGGCGCCTAATCGTTGGTTTGACGACGACGTCATCGATTAAATCGTCATCTTTCTCTGTCCATAGTTCGCCTATGTCTTCGTCGTTGTCAAAGTCAATGAAGCGGTCATAGCAATTCAGCTCATCGAATTTTACGTCTCGGGAAATGTGAACTTTTCTATTCTTCGGATTGTAGATTCTCCACTGATTTGCCCCTTCGTAGCCAACCATTATGCCTTGCCACGAGCGACTACCGAGCTTGTGGCGATTAGTGATATTCGAAACATGAACCCAGACTCTGCATTCGAGTGTACGTAGATTGGATACATCTGGTTCAAATTCATTACCAGTTTGGAAAGGAGTGACTCCGTCGACTCCCGGGCATCGATTTTTGGTGTAGGCTACCGCTTTGACCAGCTCAGCCCACAGAGCCTTCGATAATTTCTTTTCTTTTAGTATTGACCGTACCGAAGCCACGAGCGTGTACATTGAACGTTCGGCCTTCCCATTTTGCTGAGGGGTATGAGGTGCAGAAGGTTCCAATTTAATACCAGTTTCTTTGCACCAGTCTTCCCATTTATGCCCCCTAAACTCACCGCCCCCATCTACCCGAAGGCGCTTGACTTCCTTGTTGGTCTGCTTTTTCATTAACGTCTTGAACTCCATGAGCTTGTGGTGCGCTTCACTCTTCAACTTCAAAGGATAGACGAAGGTTAACAAGGTGAAGTCATCTTTAATTAGTAGGAAATACGAGTATTCTTCAATCCAGGTGGTTGGCAGGGGACCTTTCAGGTCTAGGTGTAGTAGTTTCAGAAATAGGGTGGCACGCGTCATTGGGGAATGCGAAATTTCAGCTTGCTGACGTCCGATCATACAATATCCACAGATTTCCTCGAGCGGCGACGTCTTCAGTTCCTTCATTCCTTTGACAAGGCTCTTCATCTTTATCATATTTCGATGATCTAGGTGAGCAGTCCTGCCATGCCAGACAGCCGCATCCGGGGATTTCTTGGTAAGGGCCATGACTTTCTGACCTTCCTCCCGGATGCCATATAGCTGATAGCAGTCAGTGAGCTTGTCAATATACCCGATAACCTCGTTGTCATTCATTAGCTTTGGCTGAATGTGATGAAAGAAGACGTCTAGCTTCCGTTTCGACAGGGAATTCATGCTCATGTAATTAAATTCCACCTCGGGAACATGAATGACTTCTTTTAGAAGCAGCTCCACCCCGGTGACAGCGAGCTTGATCGCGACACTTCCTTTGTCGCAGAACATGACTATCTGACCGGTCGCAGTCTGTATTGCCTCTGTATGCTTCTTGTATGTTGAATCAACAAATCTGGACCGATTATTGCAGATATGGGTGGTGCATCCCGAATCCAAAATCCACCCCGAAAACTTCGTTTCCCCGGTCGGGCCCCCAGTAGGGCTGAATTGGGCAATTGAGCTTCTGACCATACCAATTACCTGCTTTCCAGTATTATCACCCCACTTTGGTGCCGGCGAGGACGATGCCGACTTGGACGATGCCGACTCTGGGCAGTTCCTCCGAATATGCCCAGTCTTATGACATAAATAACCTTCCATTTTGGTGTGAAAACACTCCCCCTCCTTGTGGTTGTGAAAGCAGACCTTGCAATATGGTTCACCTGAACCGTCATCTTTGGATCGGTCGGAATCTCCTCGACCTCCTCCTCGGCCTCGACCTCGGCCTCTAAATCCACCTCGTCCACTGTGCATCGCAGCCACAGTGATTGTGCTCTTCATTCGATTTTCTTCTTCTTCCAAGCTCTTCAACAGAGAGTCTAGGTCAGGAAGCTTCTTCTCCTTCCTGGCTTGTTCGTTTAGGACAGTGACATACGTGTCAAAACCGCTGCCCATGGAGTTGATGACCTTAATCGTCACATACTCCTCTATGCTTATTTTCAAATCCTTGATCTCTTCTAAGATCGTACGCATTTTTCTTCCGAAGTCAGGGACGTTGGATGAGCTTTCATAAGTAGTCTCCTCCAGTCTATTAAGTACGGCCCACTTGAACGACCATCCATGTGGGGTATACCGTTCCTTCAACGAGTCCCAGGTCTGTTTTGCGTTCCATTCGCGTTTGAATTCCATTTGCACTGTCTTGGTGCACATCCTTCCGATGTTTCCTATTACCTTCTCGTCTTTCGTTTGCCATAGCTCTATGGCTTCTTCACGTTTCTCAATCCTGTCTTCACCGTCTGGTTTCTTCAGAATGAGTGCCTCTTGTTCTTCTGTATATTTCACCGGTCGGACCTTGGTACCGTTGACGTACCCCATTAGGCCGGCTGACTGCAGTGCAAATTCCATTTCTCGCGACCATTCTTTATAATTCTCACTCCCCTTCAGCTTGGCAAACGCGTAGGCGTTCTCATCTTCCTTCGGCATCTTGACGGCTAAGTTTGGTGACGTGAAGGTGAGGTTGAAGGGGAAATTTTCGTTTAAATTCTTTGCTGGGAGCCGATGTGGGAGCCGATGTCGACACAGTTCCCCAACACGGATTGACGGCGACAGCGAGGTCAAATTGCTTAATCAAGCTGGCAATGGTAAGATCTACTGCTTAGTTGCACAGTCAACGCTTCCGGTACTCATAACCTGATGAAGTGTAGATCTATGAATTGCCTAAAGGTGTGACTATTCTACAAGGTGGTGAAGCAGAGTTTTCTCCAGCAGAATACGCTAGTCCCAATAGGACTAGCCTGCTCCTACCACAGCTCCGAGCTCCTACCAAAGCTCCTACCAGAGCTACTATGGCTCCAGCTTCAACACCTCCGCGGCTCGCCTCTGTGTGCGGAGCTTGCCTTGATCTTTGGAATCATCCAAAGGCCAAACAGGGGACATCTTACTGTACCGCATTAGTTAGGGCCGCTTTCTAGTACTGCCCTATGCAAAGTTAGGAGTGAGTGGCTCACTGCCAGTGAGCCACTCCGTAGGCTGGGTCGGCGGGTAGGGTTTTCCGCGACGGGTACGGTTAGGGTAGGGTGGGAGGGTAGGGTAGGGTCGCGGTTTGGGGCCTCGGTGAAAAACCACAATTTGGATCCTACAAATTCAGCAGTTGAAGAGTGTAGATTTCTAAACTACGAAAGAGGCTTTTTAACCCCTCCGATGACTAATCGGGTTCCTGGCAACTTCCCCTTCTGTCAGCTCTCGGGGGGGTACGTTAACCAGCTGTCCTCAGCTGGTTCCATAGAAAATATTGGAACAGACGAAGCGAAGAAGCAAACATGCCATTGCCATTGCGTAGAACCTCCACAAAAGAAAACCCCTCCTAGACTGCGTAGAACCACCACAAAAGGAAACCCCTCCGAGACAAGAATTTGCGTAGAATTTTGCCCAAAGGAACCATTTCAACCGCTTCCAGCAGCGCCTCCATTTTCTCCTCGCTTAGAGTCTTTAGCAACACGGAAGAGTTCCTGGTTTCCTGAATACGTCTTTAGGTAGCTCAGTATAGCTGCCCCGGCGGATTCCGAAATATCCTTGGTTTGCTCTTTCAGATCCTGATATTCTTCAGGATTCATTTGCGTCTTGAATTTCTGGGCTATTTTCACCAGAAGTGCTCCATTCTTAATGGCGATTTCGTAGAGGAACTCGCACAACAACCTCGTGTCCTGCAGTGCCTTCTTTGTTTCCTCCAATTCTATCGCCTTAAGTGATTCTCCAGCTATTTCCATCAGGTTCTTTTCATCCTTCGAACTCAGAAGAGAAATTTCGTCGAAGTCTGAGTTTAGATTGTCTTTGTTTCCTTCAGGTTTCATCTTTGCCTTCTTTGTGATTTTCTCACTCGAATCTGAATTCACAGTGCTCTCTCTATCTCGTTTAGGTTCTTTGTTTCTGATATCGTCTAACTTCTGTAGAAAATTCGTCGACGGATTCTCTAATAGAGTTTCCTTCGAATCCGTAAAGAGCCTACGAGAAGTTTCACTTGACGTCATGTTGACAAGATTCTTGAAGGCTTTGAGAGTTGATGAGTCGTATGGGTTGAATGGGTAGATCGAGTTCTTGTCACTGATTCTGTATTTTGTATTCTTAACAAGATCGTTCATTTTGAGAAGTTTGTTGACATTCGACTGAATGAACGAATCTTTCTGTTTCATCATGAATAGATTCAGAAGAACATCTTCTGCTTCGTGAAGCTGATATACTTCACCCGCAATAGCGTACCTTAACTTATTCTCGTAATCTCGTAGATAATAGAGAGTTTTCTTAGATTTTCTTTTTGAACGTAGATGCTCTTTGTTTTTGAAATTCTCTGACCAACGTTCATGTCGAGTGCCTGTCATAAGGTTGAATACCACCACCCGTTCGACTCAGTAATCTGACAAACACACGTATCGAGAAGGAAAGAAGACGTTTGTTGGAAATAGCGGTGGCAGGCGCGCAGTCATTAGGACTCGTACGCTCGGTAGAATAGAGGTATCGGTAGATGCCGACGGGACGATTTAATTGAGCTTAGTGTCAGAGACGCTCAGTGTATAGTCACCGCCTGGTAGATAGATTTTACAACCATCCTTTTACCCGTACACTGGATCCACCACTGTTCACTCTACCCTTTCAATAACGTTGATGAAACTTTGAGTAGACGCGTCGCATTGAAAATCATTGCTCATGAGTAGTTCATCGAACATTTTCCATTTCTTAGAGTCATTCGAATCTCTCTCACCGTCTTCTTTCTTTCATTTCATCAGAGAATTGACCGTCATTTTTGAGCACGCTTCTGATGTAGTAGAGTCTGTGGTAAGAGTATGCTGAGCGTGCGATTTGATGAAAGAGTGATTATTGTAGAGAAGTGATTGTTGTAGATGTAACGAATTGAATGTGAGGTGAAAATGATTAGTTTTGTAAGGTGAGATGAGATGAGGTGTGAATGACTCAAAATCAAAACAAAGCTAATGTCTAAAGCTGCTAACGAATTAATGATAAAGCTTTAGCTAGAAATTGTTTCATGAATAATTCATATGTTGATAAGTTATTTCGATGCGTAGAATTTGCCTCATGTGAGGTTAAGAACGATATCTAGACAGTAGAACTGCTCTAGATTCTGAATGCTCAGATTCTCTTTCATTGATTATCATTGAATGGGTGCCTCGAGAACTCTGCTCGAAGATTATACCTTTCTTTCGAAAGTTCCCTCGTTTCTTGTATAGTAGCATGTCATTAAGATGATATCTCTTGATAGAATCATCCTCGTGTAGTTTCTGAACGTGACCTGAGTTTTCGAAGATCGTTAGACCAACTAATAGTCTAGAACTCAGCCATCTAGATTCGAGCTTTCTTTCTCGCTGATTGTCGACGACGTGATTTCTAACGCTCACTAGATCTTCGATCTGAAAAAGTCTTTGCTTTCGAATTCTCTTCGTATGACTATATCGAACATATGACGCTCTTTCGCTAGCCGATTCTTTCCGTTCGTCTCTCAAGATCATAAAAATCTGCTGTTGATGAAGTGAAGTCTCTTCTACTTTCATTGACAGTATCTCTTCTGATTTCATCATTGGTTGAGATTGTAGATCTATGACGAAGTGTAATTGTTGAGGTTCATATTCTAGCATCAGTTCGGCTGAGATGTATTCATGAATTCTAATCGACTTGATATTCATAAAAAAGGCTTCATCTTTGACATCAGATTCTCAGCTGAAGATATTGCCTTTCTCGACGCTTCAAGTTCTCAAAAATTCGATCATTTTCTGTACTGCTCGTTTCAACAGTTCTGTGAACGAGGGGAATGTTATAGAACCGATGTAGTGTATAACATCGTGCTCTCTAAAGTATGGTCGAACGTCTTTATTAACGAAATGAAAATCATTGTCGAAATAGACGATGATCGACATCTCAAAGATCGAGAATATGTGATTCTCAAACATGTCTATTACTTTCATCGCTGTATGTTGCCGATAAGCTTTTGCTCAGACGAATCTTGAGAAATAATTCACGACTAAGAGAACATAAGCGACTTCGATTCGTGTGTCAGCTGAAGTTATCGATTTCAATCAATTCATTCCGACCATTGTCATGAGTTCAAATACTTGAATTGATTGCACATCTGCTTTGATAGGTTTGTGTGTCTTCATCTGACACGCATGACAGCTCTGACATCAGTCATAAACATTCTTTATTCGAGTTGATCAGTAGACTCTTTCTATCAGAAAATCTAAAGTCAACGCGACTGCGTAATGATCGTGATTCTCATGCGCTGCTCTCAAGAACCTGGAAACTTCGAATTCTATGAGACATAGACTCATGAATTCGTTGTTCTCTCTATATTTTAGAGCAGATATTTTCGATATCTTGATCAATACGTATCTCTTACTCTTTCGTATTATCTGTCGACGTCTATTACGATTCAGTTCTTTCAGAGCGAAGACTTCTTCTTGTAAGTATTCAACTATCTTTTCATACATTGATGACGATCGATATTTATCTATTCTGAAATCTTCGACAGACAGTATGTCTATAAGCGAGATATGTGATCTGTATCGTTGCTCTGATTTCTGAATCGTAGAAATCGTCGCTGTCATTGCTATTCTTTCTGAATTTCGAGTTCTGATGACGAAAGTTAATCTAGTAGACATTCTACTCAGTTCATCTGCTATTTCGATGTGCTGATTCCTCGAAGGTCGATACACTAACTTCAGATCGTATTTCTCAAGTCTATTCATTCAGCTAGAGATTCTAGCTTGCTCAGTGTTTTCTGTCGCAAAGATGAATTTCAATGCGTCGTGATTCGAATAGATCATAATCGAATGAAGATTTTCAATCACTAACCATTTCACTTCCGCAAGACATTTCACAATCGCTAGACATTCTCGTTCTGAATTCGAGTATCTAGTTTCAGCATCTTCTAATCTGAATGATAGAAACATAATGATTCTCTCATTCGATAGAAGCTTTGAAGTTGCTTCGATTTCTATCGATGCGTCTTTCAACTGAAATAGAGCTTCACTCACTTCTCTTTTGCTTGCGTTCGTGATCAGATGATATTGAGAGGCCGAATTCGCTCTCGTCATTGCGTTGTCAGTAATGACTTTCTTGATGAAGTCAAAAGACTTCTGCTGATCAAGATCTCAGTCGAAGATATTCTTTTCAACTCATTTTCTTTGAATGATGAGTTTCTTGAGTCGAATCGTCAAGAACTTTCTTTTCGTCAGATCTTTGTCGCAATTCTCAACTTCGTCATTATGCGATTTCTTGAATTTGGGTTCGGCTGAAACTTCTATAAGATAGACTTTCTTCATTCTGAGAACATGTTTCGCTCTATCGAATATGAAGATTCTTAAAAACGATGTCAATCACAAAAATGCGTTCAGTTTCTGACGATTGATAGATGTTGATCAGTTTGCTATCTTCTCTCTATGCTTTAGCGAGAGTCTTAATTCCTTCGAGAAACTCTGAAAGCTCAATAGTTTCAGATTGTCGCTCATTACTACCGTTTTGTGACTCGACAGATAGACGAGCTCGAATATAACGCGAGGAAAATACTTCTTATGCAGAAACTCATACATGTCATCAAATGTTTTAGCGAAGACAGCATGATCATTCATGTAAACGAAGAATGCTGTACTTTGCCTCGTACTCATGAGAATGAGTGTTCGACCAACCTCTTCTTCGTTTGTCGATAAAGAGTCAAAGATCAGATTCGAAAACTGAGAATATGTGTGTGCTGCTTTCTTCAACCTCTGCCCCATTCTCAAGTACACTCACTGTTCGTTTGAAATCAGAAACCCGATTTTGTTGATGTCAACGATTCGCATCGAAATTTCCCAATACTCATTTGCTGCATCGCTAGAAAAGTATACTGTGAATTCGAATTTAATCAGTATATCTATCACTTTTTCTAGTCTGTGAATCGAGTATGAAGATTTGATAGTGTAACTGTTCACAGATATGAAGTTATGCATCACTCGCAAGAGATCGAATTCTTTCTTTTTGAAAGAGAATTTAGTTCGTGCTTCTCATGCGCTGCTTCTTCGAACAATTATTCCGACATTCTTCATAGCTGAAAATATGACATTGACAAACTCTCGTTCTTGAGCTGTATATTTGAGTAAACTACTCTTCACTGATTTGACATTGAGTTTCAAATCTATTGAGTGCTCAATTATATCAATAGTCTTGATGTCTCTTACTGATTCCGCAAAGCACTTTCTAAAGATATAGAGTAATCTTTTCATCTTTTCAATTTTAGTCGAAGTATTCATCATCGTTTCTATTGTGATTCGACTTGCTTCAAACCACTTGTTGATTATTGATTCTTTCTCTTGACTGAGTTCGCGTGATTTCGAACGTCTCTCAGTAGAAAACTTGTCTTCTCTGTTCAGTGCGTATTTAGAAGACGATAGGAATCGCATATTCTTCGAAGCGCTGTCGTTGATGGTGAGCAGCGAGTGATAGCTCAAAGCTTTCATTGTCATTAATGTCATAGTAGCGACAGAGATTTCAGTTGATTGAGTTCTGCTTCGGATTCTCACTGGTGAAGAATTCAGAGCTTTGCGTTTTTCTGTTCATCTAAAAGAAGTTGACAAGTCTCATCAGTCGTTCAGTCATTCTTCTCGTTCAGTTTCACTACTGATAAGTTCGTGAATATCGACATCAACTGTGCAGGAACTTTCCTCATCGTCAGATCGTCACTCATTACGATGATCTTTTCTTGATCATATTTTTGACTGCAGTGAATTCTTCGAAGTCAAGAAACGCTCAGAAGTACGTTATAGACTTCTACATCGACTAATCAGACTTTAATGACAGCTTCTATTTTCTTCACGTTTATCGAAATCAAAACATACTCTCGCAACGTAGTAACTGAATCGTTGACTAAGCTTACGCGAATGTAGTCATCAGTTCGAATTTTCGGCTTAGATTTCATTCTGTTATAGACTTTTCTGTTGAGTAGTTTCACAAGAGATTCTTCGTTCAGTAGTGACTTTGACAGGCGCTGAGTTCCGATTCATGAGCTAATCATCAGTGATTTACTCAAATCATCATTCTCGTACGTCCGAGCAGTTACTTTCGACGGTAGAATAGCGACTGAAAAGATCATACTGACTGTCACATCTTCTGACTCAGAAACTTCACTCTCGACGTTGACCTTGAACCTTTTGATTCTATAACGTGGTGTGAATCTCTGCATGTTAAAGACTAAATTCTTGATCGTAATATCAGACCGATTCAACAATTTCTCGACCGTAAGTTCTAACGACAAGTCGAAAATTCTGCTAACATCGAATCTGTTCCTGTTTTTCATATCTCTTATGAAATCGATATCTTTCGATTCTTTTGATTGAACAAGTTTCTGTAGTTTTTCTGTCTTACTGACTCTTGTCTGAGATAGTTCTTTCCCTTTCCTATCTTGATTCGCTTTGACTGTTGACGGTTGAAGAACAGATTCATTGTCTTCTTCTAGTTTCATATCTTCTGAAACCTCAGATGTCGCGTCATCATCTTGATGTATACTGTTTTCTAATAGATTTTGATCGAACCTGACCTTCTGTTTATCAGTCGATGCTGGTTTCTTCACTTCAGATCTACTCAGAATCGTGATGTTGATTTTGAGTGTGAGTTTCTGAGATTGAGTCGTCGTCATAACTGATAGTTCTTGTTGGGACCGTGCCTAGAATCTAACCACACTGCAGCGAGGTAGTGCGTAGCTGGGTAGAATGTTTGATCAATAGAGGTAGCTATAACTAGGATATTAAG
>JAABUT010000725.1_pt1 | contig 46363 bp, 36 predicted proteins | sample 5559281 | NCBI WGS metagenome assembly JAABUT01 (sample SAMN10711880, study PRJNA513359) | rock metagenome | isolation source: Antarctica rocks | place: Antarctica: Victoria Land, Ricker Hills nord | collected 2016-01-04
TTTTTGTTTTACTTGGTATTACCGCAATAGAATTTACAATTGCGTTGTACCTTGTTCCACATAAAATTATACCTCAGGGAATCGCAAATCCAGTTTATATCTTACTTACTTTGGCTAAAGCATTTTACATAGTTGCCTATTTTATGCACTTGCGGTTTGAAAAAATCGGATTAATGTACTCTATATTGGTTCCAACATTGTTTATCATCGGTTTAATACTTGTATTAACTGATGAAAGTAATTACTGGTTATTTGCCAGGCCTTGATGATAAATAGTAAAACATTAAAAAGTTTTATAATCCTGGTACTTATTCTTGTAGTACCAGGATTTTTGTATTATTTACTTCAGGCAAAAGGTAAAAATCGGTACAAACCATTGCCTATTTACGGGCCAAAACAAGTAGCAAAAACGTTTAAAACCATCCACGGAAAAAAAGTTTTTGATACAATTTACCACAAAATTCCTGATTTTAAATTATACGATCAAAACGATAAGCTGATCACCCAAAAAAATTTTGACGGTAAAATTCTGTTGGTAAATTTCTTTTTTACTAAATGTCCTTCTCTATGTAATGAGATCAATAGGAATATTGACTCGCTGGCAGGAAACTTTAAAAAGAACAGCATGGTCAGATTTGTATCGATCACCGTTGATCCGGCAACTGATAATCCAGCCGTATTAAAAAAGTATGCTGCTACTTTAAAAGCAGATGACAAACAGTGGAAATTCTTGACCGGCGATACCGCTACAATTTATTCACTTAGCCGTCAGGGTTTTTTGGTAACAGCAGCAAATGGCGGTAATCAACCCGAAAACTTCGTTTATAGTGAAAAACTGATATTGATTGACCAAGATAAAAGAATCAGAGGTTATTATAACGGTACATCTGTAAATGAAATGACTAAACTAAACGACGAAATTAAAGTGCTGATTACAGAAGAATTGAGAAAAATTAAAAGTAATTTATACTGATGGAACAAAAAACTGACGACATAAAAAACAGATTGATTTTTAGGTTAATAATTGGTGTTTCCATATTTGTGTTTGCAGTCGTGATAATCCTGATTATGAAAGTTCTTCCTGTTCCGGCGGTTTTGCCTTCATTCACTTACAAGCTGCCTTTAATTAATGCTTATATAAATGGAACTTGTAGCTTATTGCTTCTTTTGTCGCTGTATTTTATCATGCAAAAGAATATCGTTGTGCATAAACGGCTCAACATTACAGCTTTTGTATTATCCTCTCTTTTTTTAATTTTTTACATCATTTTTCACTACCTGGCTCCCGAAACCAGGTTTGGTGATTTAAACGGTGATCATGTGGTTTCCGAAGCAGAAAAAATAACTGCTGGTAATTTACGCTACGTATATTATATTATTTTAATCAGCCATATTATACTGGCAGCAATTGTTTTACCGCTGATTTTGTTCAGCTTTAATTATGCACTGCAAAACCAAATTCCACGGCATAAAAAAATTGTTCGGTGGACGTGGCCAATTTGGTTTTATGTAACCGTAACCGGCGTAATTGTTTACCTAATGATTGCACCTTATTACCATTTTTAACGGTAATTTTGTATGATAAAAACAGCATTGATAACAAGCTATACTGTTTTTATCACCTAAAAAATATAGTGATGAAAAATTTAAAAATATTACTTTCCGCTTTTGTCCTGTTGCTGATTTTTATGAGCACGCAATCAGCAAAAGCACAATGCGCGATGTGTGCAGCCAATGTAGAAAGCTCGCATAATAGTGGAAACAACAAAGCAGACGGCCTGAATAAAGGCATTTTGGTATTATTAGCGGCACCATATTTGGCCGCAGCAGTAGTAGGTTATATTTGGTTTAAAAGATTTAAGCGTAAAAACATTGAGCTCAACATGCGCAAAGAGAAACTTAACTTGAACTAAAGTTTAATCAAACCTAGCTTAAATAGTTAAATCCTTAATAAGCAGAACCTGATACTTCTTTTATCGACCTTTTTTCTGTGTCTGATCTCAAATGATAAAACCACAAACATTCGATTTCCTGAAAGAATTAGTGAAGAACAACCACCGCGATTGGTTTTTGGAGAATAAAGCAGCGTACGAAAAAGCAAAGGAAAATGTGACTGGTTTTGCGGGAGAATTGCTCAAATTGCTTGCTCCGATTGATTCGCAAATTCAAGCTGACCTTGACCCAAAAAAATGCGTGATGCGTATTTATCGCGATGTTCGTTTCGGTAAAGACAAAACGCCTTACAAAAATAATTTCGGTATCAACTTTAAAACCGGTCATGCTAATGCGGATTTGGGTTATTACGTGCACTTACAGCCGGATAATTGTTTTGTAGGCGGAGGATATTGGATGCCGCCTGCTGATCATCTAAAAGCCATCCGACAGGAGATCGATTATAATGGCAAAGCACTAAATGCTATCATCAGCGATGCTTCTTTTACAGATGGTTTTTCAGCATTCGATCAACAGGAACATCTGAAAAATAATCCAAAAGGGTATGAACCTGACCACGAATTTATCAACCTGTTAAAATTAAAAAGCTTTGCAGCAATACATCCGATAACTGATAAAGAATTAATGAACAAAAATTCTCCGCAACTTGTGGCCGATTATCTGCATAAAATTCTGCCTCTGAATAATTTTCTTAATCAAGCCCTTCACTAATTTTACATGCCTAAAAGAAGCATTTTTCCAGTTTTTGTGTCGATGCTTTTTTATTATAATCAATGAAAAACGGGAAAACAGTATCGAAGTGATCTGCCGCTATGCCGGGCAAAGGGCCAGACATCAATATTGCCTTAAAGCACAACACTGACAATAAAACATTAAAATGGACTTTTAAAGTCTGCAAAAGTTGACAAAATTTCGTCTTTTGGCGAAAGTAATACGTTTGACAGATCCGTTTGCCAGTCAATATTCAACATCGGATCGTTCCACAAGACACCAATTTCCGAAGCTTTATCGTAATAATTATCTACTTTGTAAGTGAAAATTGTATCATCTTCCAAAGTAACAAAACCGTGCAAAAAGCCTGGCGGAACCCAAAATTGTTTATGATTTTCTCCGCTTAATTCAATTGTAACGTACTGGCCAAAAGTTGGCGAACTTTTACGAATATCTACAGCAATATCCAAAACCCGGCCTTGTAACACGCGGACTAATTTTCCTTGTGCAAAAGGATTTGCCTGGCCATGCAAGCCGCGCAAAGCCCCTTTTTGAGAAAACGACTGATTATCCTGTACAAAAGAAGCTTGGATACCAATCTCATGATATTTTTTTTCGCTATAACTTTCGTAAAAATAACCGCGGTCATCCGGGAAAATGCGTGGTTCAATAATAATTAATCCTTCAATTTTTGTAGTGCTGATGTTCATTGTTCGTCAATAAGTTTCATGGTAGAAATGAAAGTAACTACCTGATTTACAAATAGTTGCTGATGCTCGCTTTCAATTTGCGGTGCGTATAAATTTTGATAAGATTGTAACGAGGAAATTTCTTCAGTACGAAATTGAAGGCAATAAGTTAGACCTTCATTTGGAGAATCCGTTACCTGAAGCAATTGGTAAGACTGAAAGAAACCGGTTTCTAAAACAGTTTCAATGTAATTAATTTTGACCTCGTTTAGCCATTCCCGCGCGATGGATTCATCAACTAAAAAAGTGATATTGTAAATGAACATGCTGCAAAATTAAATCTTTTTTCAGGAACCGGGCAATTGGTCTCCTCTTAAAGCCCTGAATTTTTTGCGCGCCTCGCTAATCCACAAGCTGGAAGGATAATCCGTAATAATTTTTTGATACAACGTTTGTGCTTTCACTTTATTTTCAAGCTGGTTTTCATACAAATTTGCCATCATAAAAACAGCATCATCAGCCCAAAGTTCATTTGGATGTTCATCAACAATTTTTTGTAGAAAAGGAATCGCCAGCAGATACTGTTTTTGCTGGATAAAAATCTTTGCTTTTGCCATCAAAATATCATCGGCCAAAGTATTTCCGGGATAAACCTGATTGATGCTGTCCAGCGTTTTCATGGCGCGTTCTGTTTGCTCTTTATAGATTAAAAAATCTGCGCGGGCGTACATTTTCAGCGCGTTTCCCGTGGTATCAAATGTGGTATTATCCGTAATTAAAAGTGAAAGATTCAACGCATCATTAGCAATCAGTTGCGAAGTTGCCGCTTTCAAAACATCTGCTTGTGCCTTGGCCCAGGTAAGATCGCCGGTAAAATAAGCCAGTTTAGCATTTCGATATTTGGCTTCCTGCGCAACATTGGTATTTGGGAAAGCTTTTTCAACCTGGCTGTAAAGCAAAGTTGCTTCCCAGGGTTTGTTGGTTAACAAATATACATCGCCCAAATCCATTTTGCAATCGGCCAATAATTTGGGCTGTATGCCCGGAACCAGGACCGCTTGTTCCAGCAGTTTTTCAGCATCAGTGGTTTTGTGTAATTTAAACGCCTGCAACCTGGCCAATTTTTGCATGGCAAAAGCAGTATTGCTGTTTCGGCCAAACTCGGCAAGCAAATCCTGATAATCTTTTTCAAGGCTGGTTAAATCCTGCGGTTGGTATTTGCCGGAAGTGATTTTTAAATTTTTGGTATTCAGCAGTTCAATCCTCGCCGGAATGTAGTAATCCTGTTTGCCTTTGCTGATGATAAATTCATAACCCCGGATAGCTGTATCAAAAGCTTCATTACTGATTAATGTTTGGCACAGTTGATAAACCTGTTCGCCATTATCTTTTTGTCTTTTAGATAAAGCAATTGTTTGATTTAGAGCCAGTTCGTATTCTTTTTGCTGGAGATATTGCCAGGTCAGCAATTGTGTAAATACCGTTGCCTGCGGGTTTTTCTGAATTTTTTCCAGCAATAAACCCTTAAAAATTTCGTAGTCTGCCGGGCCTTCAAATGCGCTGGCTAAGTTGTTTTGTGCCTGATATACATAATCCGGATTGGTGACCAATATGTTCAAATACTCAGCTGCCATCGGTATTTTTTCCCGGCGGAAACGGTACATGCTAATCAACGGAATGGCAAATAACTGATCATTATGCAGAAGGGCACGGCCCTGCAAAAAAACTTTGATGGTATAATCCGTATTTCCGGCCTGATAAAACTGGTTGGCAATATTGCTGATCTGGGCTTCGTCGGCAGGCAAAGTTTTAAGAATTTCTTTGTAGCCGGATTCCGCTTTTTGCAAATCACCTTTTTCAGTATAAATACTGCCTAAAGTAATGGCATAATCTACATTGCCCGGATGCTTTTTCAGCATTTTTTTGGCCAGATTTTCGGCATCATCCAGTTTTTTCAGGTTGATCAAGCTGTAACAATACGCTTTAAAATACGCTTCATTATCCTGTTTGTACAGCTTCTGATAAATTTGGCTGGCTTTATCTTTTTCTCCGGATGCCGTGTATTGCCTGGCCAGCAGCAAATCATCCGACTGTGCCACAGCCGAAAAAAAGTACCCTAAAAGAAGCATTGTAAAAACCAGTTTCATACACATCAAAAATAAACTAATTACGTAATAAAAGAATTAATGCTGTGATTACGCGTCATCTGCAAGGGGTAAAATTATAGTGACAGTTGATTTTAATCCTTTCTTAATTTTTAATTTAACCCAATAAAAAATCCCGCTACTGATTCCTAAAATCTGATGAGAAGGCTTCGTTATTTGTTGATTTTATGTGTAATTGCAGCGATTTTTGATTCCTGTTCTGATACCAGCGTCAGAAAAATCCCGGTTATCAGCTTTTTTAAAACACCGGAAAAAAGCCTTTTTCATATTTCTCCCAACGGAAAATACATTTCTTACCTCAAAAATTATCAACAAAAACTCAATATTTATATACAGTGTATTGAGGATGGAAAGGAAAGCCGGGTTACTTCATTTACAGATTATCCGGTGAAAGATTATTTCTGGAGTTTAAACAATGAGCTTGTTTTTAATAAAGATTTGATCGACTTAAATCAATACCAACTTTTTGCGGTGAACATGCAGGACAGAAAGCTGAAAAAGTTATTGTCTCTGGCCAAAGTGCGGTTTCGTTTGATCAGCAGAAACCACAATAATAAAGATTGGATCAATATTGCGATGAACAAACGCGATTCGGCAATTTTTGATGTCTATAAATTGAATACACAAACCGGGGAATTGAAACCTTACATCAAAAATCCGGGAAATATAACCGAATGGTATCCAGCTTCGGAAGGAAATATCCAATTGGCCAAAGCTTCGGATGGTGTAAATGAAAAAATATTGTTCAGGCAGGATGATGCGCACGAGTTTAAAACGATCATCAGTAATAATTTCAGAAACACGGTTACGCCGATCGCTTTTACCAAAACCGGCGGAAACCTTTTTTATGCTTTATCCAACCTGAACCGGGATAAAATAGCATTGGTAGAAATTGATGCAGCAACCGGTAAGGAAGTAAAAGTGCTTTATGAGCAGAAAATGGCTGATATTACGGAAGTAAATTATTCCCGGAACAAGCACCGTTTGGATATAGTAAATTGGGAAGAAGCGAAGCCGGAAAAGTTTTTGATGAATGAGGATATGAAGTTGATTTATAGCAATTTATCAAAGCTCTTGCCCGGCCACGAAATTAGGATCACAGACCGTGATACTTCCGAAAATAGATTGCTGATCAACACCTATACAGATCGCAGTCCGGGTTCTATGTATCTGTATGATGTGAATTCTAAAAAACTGAGTAAGCTGACAGATTTTAACCCGGCTATCAAGCCGGAAGAATTATGTGCGATGAAACTGGTATCTTATAAGGCAAGTGATGGTTTGCTGATCCACGGTTATTTAACTTTGCCTCAAACCCAAAAACAAACAGATTTACCGGTAATAATGATGCCGCACAATGGCCCCTGGAGCCGGAATAGTTGGGGTTACAATGCAGAAGTCCAGTTTTTGGCCAACCGCGGTTATGCGGTTTTCCAGGTAAATTATCGTGGTTCTACCGGTTATGGCAAAGCATTTAAAAGTGCAGGATTTAAAGAAGTTGGCGGCAAAATCCAGCAGGATATTACGGATGGCATAAAATGGCTGATCGCAAACAAGATCGCTAATCCAAAGCAGGTTGCTATTTATGGCGGTGGTTTCGGCGGATTTTCTGCCTTGCATGGTATTTCTTTCAATCCGGGTTTGTATCAATGTGCGGTGGTGCAATATGGTTTGATCAACTTTTTTACCTATATAAAAGATGTACCGCCATTTTTAAAGCCTTATTTAAGCATGACTTACGAAATGGTGGGCAATCCGGAAAAAGATGCCGACATGCTGCGTTCTATTTCGCCGGTTTTCCATACGGATAAAATAAATGCACCGTTGTTAATTTTTCAGGGTGCGAAAGATCCGCGGGCAAACATCAGCGAACTAAACCAGTTTGTGCGGGATTTGAGGAACCGAGAGGTAAATGTTAAATATGTTTTGAAAGAGAATGAACGGACTTACTTTAAAAACGAGCAAAACCGTTTGGATATGTACGCTGAAATTGAGAGCTTTCTGGAATCCAATTTAAAAAATAAAAAGTAATCCGGGATGAAGGAAAAAAGGGTTTACCGGAAAAATTTTTTGCTGGTTGCTGCCTTCATTATTTTGATTTCTGCTTTGGTGGTGGTGATACTTCTTTTAGCCTATAAATTTACGCGTAAGAATATTAATGATGAATTTGCATCTAAAAAAGCAGATGTGCTGGAACAAACGATCCGGCCTTATAATGATTTTTTCCAAAATAAGCTGCCAGAAATTACATTGTATAATGGTTTCCTCAATGTAAATTCTGCTGCAAAGTACGTAAACACTGTTTTTAGCAAATATCCTTTTGTTAAAAAAATCACTTTTTATGATCTCGAAATTAGTAACAGTCCGAAGCATTTTACCTTCCGCAGCAACCACCTGAGTATTTTTATCAAGTCGGCATACGTTTATTCGTTTGATAAAATTCATCAGAAATTACTAAAAGTTAAAGCTCTGAAAAATATTGGAAATGCAGATCCGGATTTCGGGCAGGTGGCTTTACAATTATCAAATTATGTAGAAAACGTTGATACGGCCAAAATCAGTAGTCCGGATATAGATTTTCGAAAAGTTTTTTATGATGTTAACCCCAACAAAATCAGTTACTTAAATATTCCCGGCAGGCAGGAACTCAAAATATATAAAGAGTTGCTGCATGTTGCCCAGCCAGTATCAACTTATCAAAAAGATATGTTTACGTTTTACCTGGATCCTTATGCTTTAAAAATACGCAATACCAATCCGGGCTTGTACCAATCGATCAGCATTCATCCTTTGGTCTATGATCCGTTGAATAATGAGCAGGGCAGGGTAATTACAGAAATTGCTTTTCCGGGTGCTTTTTCTGATTACAAACTATACTTCCGCACCAATAGAAGTTTTTTGAAAAGCGAAGTAATCAAACAGTTTTTGCCCATTGCTTTTGGGGTGATGGTAATTTATTTTTTTCTGCTGGCAATAGCACTTTTGATCTACAGAAATTTGAATGTAAACCTGAAACTGTTCAGGCTTCAATATGATTTCATCACCAACTTTACACACGAATTTAAAACGCCGGTAAGCGTGATTAAAATTGCAGGTTCTAATTTGCAAAGTAAAAACGAACTAAGCGAACGGCAACGAATGCACTACGGGAAAATCTTGAATGAGGAAGCCGATAAGCTGAACGATTTGATGAATAAGTTGTTGTCTTTTACACAAATAGAAAATAAATCTATCCAAATTAAAAGCCAGCAAATTGATTTGAACCAGTTTACAAAAAGCCAGATTGAATCTTTCCAAATAAAATATCCGGCTTTCAACATTAATTTTTTAGATACAGACATCAATGCTTTTTTTACCGACCCAATTTTGTTAGGCAGCGTTTATCAAAACCTGATGGAAAATGCTTACAAGTATTCTCCTGCCGACAGAAAGGAATTAGCCATAAAGATTGAAAAAAATAAAAAAGAAGTTACCTTTAAATTTAAAGATCAGGGAATTGGTATTGCCCAAGCCGAATTAAACAATATATTTAAAAAATTTTACCGGGTACAAAATCAATATAACCAGAACGGAAGTGTCGGCCTTGGATTGGCGTTTTGTAAAGAACTGGTTAATTTTATGCACGGAGAAATCAGTGTTAAAAGCAGTATTGGCAAAGGTTCGGAGTTTATCGTTACACTTCCTTATGAATATCAGTAAGAGCCTTTTTAAATTTATACAGAATACTTCGATATGCCCGGGATTGATGCCAATACTTCTTTTACCCTATAAAAATTGATGTTTGCACCAAGTTAAATAAAACCACAAACCAAATGCTTCCATTTTTTAGGTGATAAAAAAAGTATTGAAAATAGATTGAACAAATTTTAAACAAGCTCTAATGAGTAAAGAAATAAAAATTGCGCTGGTAGAGGATGATGAAAATTTACGTTTTCTGGTTGCCGAACGTTTGGAAGCCGAAGGTTATACGGTTTTGGAAGCAGCAGATGGTTTATCAGCAGAAAAAATGATTTTGGAAGAACAACCTGATATTGTTTTATTAGATTGGATGTTGCCCGGTAAACAAGGTGCAGATGTTTGCCAGGAAATCCGAAGTAAAGGATACGATAATGTTGTCATTATGATTACCGCAAAAGAGCAGGATGTAGATAAAATTGAAGCTTATAATGTGGGTGTTTCTGACTATGTAACCAAACCTTTCAATATGGATGTGCTAACGGCTTTGATTGAAAATAAAGTGCGGTACAAGCTAAGCAATGATAAATCTGAGACGTACAAGTTTGCCAACATGGAACATCAGCCCAATACACATACGCTGATTAAAGCTGGCAAAAAAGTAGAATTAACAATTTTAGAAAACCGGATTTTACTCTATTTCTTGAAAAACCGAAACAAAGTAATCCACAGAGAAGAATTGATGATGGAAGTTTGGGGTTACAATGCCGATGTAAATACCCGGACGTTGGATATGCACATTGTACGTTTGCGGAAAAAAATTGAAGAAAACCCGGATTCGCCGCAATTCTTACAAACCGTTAGAGGGATTGGTTATAAGTTTGTGCTGGAATAAAATTCTTTGTTATGAACCTTATCTGAAAGCATAACGTGCTCCTAAACCAAAGCGTGCTACTTCAAATTTAGAATAGCTGCTTAATAATAGTGTAGGTCTTAAATCAAAAGTGATGCTTATAGGCAATTTTTTAACTTTATAATCTAGTCCGGCCATTGGTCTCAATAAAACTCCGGCATCATTTCGTAGTCCTAAAAAATATTCCGGACCTAAACCTAAATAAAATTTCAATCCACTTTCTTTTTTAACAGATAAGTGATATTGATAAAAAGCACCTAAACTAAAATAATTGCTGCCCAATAGTGCTTCTACTTGCAATGCACTGTGATTGTTGAAGAAATTTTTGAGTGTAGGGCCAGCCAGTGTTGTGCCTCTTCCGAAATCCATTTCTAACCCTGCTGCAGTTTTATAGGTTGATTGTGCAAATGTAAAGCAAGGAAATACACAGGAAGGAAATACTACGATTGCTAATAGTATAAATTTTTTCATAAGATGGTTTTAATTGGTTATCCGAATGTAAGTATTTATATTCTAAATATTCTTCAAATGAATCTGAAAATCAGCAATAAAACCCATTGCAAGATCAAAACGCCATCTAAATAAAAGAAATAGTAATATTCATTTTTTTTAAATTTGGATCGAAAGATTAGCCAGCCAGCTAATATACTGGTGATGGTAAGTGTAAAAAAGTTATTATCAAATCCGTGGTTTCTGAATAAAAAAAGTAAAATCAGATAGACAATCAGTAAAATCTGGCAAAGCAGGTAAGCATTCTTTTCGCCAAAAACTACAGGAATGGTTTTAAGTCCGAGTTTATGGTCTTGAAATAAATCCCGGATATCAAACGGAATTGCCATTGCTGTAATAAACAGAAATCTCTTGGTTGTTAAAAGAAGTATGTCGGTTTTAGATATCAGGATGTGAGAAATGTTCTCAGCTTCAAAAATGGGTAGAAGTACCACACTTAAAGCCCAGGTAATGCCAATTAATAATAGTTTCAATCCCGGAATATTTCTTAAACCAAACTTTTGATTTCCTACAGTAAACATAGGAAAGCTGTAACCGAAAGATAAGACGGACAAGAAAATTAACAATAATTTTGATTTAGTTGAAACCAAAAAAAACAGTGGTAAAAGAAGCATGGCCGAGATGATGGTGATGGCAACCATCCATCTGTAATAACTAAAAAACCAGCGCACACGCTTGAAAGGGGATTTTGCGGGATTGCTTGGTTTGCTCAGCAAAATACTAAAATTGTAGATGCAAAGCGTTGATAGAAAGAGGATTGCGAGTATCGGATAAACCGGTTGCGAATCAATCAGTATAAAGGTAACCATTGCCTGCGCCACTGCGCACAAAGCCATAAACAGGTTGCTGAACAGTAAAAAATCAAGAACAGAATAAAATAATTTTCTCACGTAACTTTGAAAACCAAATATGCTGTTAATTGATTAAGATTTTTTTGTAGCGTTTGGGTTTGAACCAGATTTAAACTCGAAAATGGTAATTTCCGGTAAGATTCCTACACGGCCAGGATAACCGAGAAATCCGTAACCAACGTTTACATACAGTTGCTGGTTGTTTTCCTGGTAATGGCCAGCCCATTCTTTATAAATATACTGCACCGGACTCCATTGGAAATTGGGCAAGCGGACACCAAATTGCATGCCATGTGTATGGCCGGAAAACATCATGTCAATTTGTGGGTATTGCAGCAAAACCTGTGCGCGCCAATGTGAAGGATCATGTGATAAAAGAAGCTTCACGGGCAAATCATCTGTGTTTTTTGTAGCCAAATCCATTCGTCCGTATTTTGGAAAACGACTTAGAGCACCCCAGTTTTGGACTCCCAGAATCCCGATTTCTTCACCGTCCACTTTTAATCGGCGGTTTTCATCCATCAGCAAATTATAACCTAAGTTTTTATGCACGGTAAGCATATCCTGCAGATTTTTTCTTTTGGCCTCGGCAGAATCCCAGGTAAAGTAATCGCCATAATCATGATTTCCCAAAACTGAATATACGCCTAATGGTGCTTTTACTTTTGCGAAAATATCAGCATAATTTCTGATTTCACTGGTTTTATTATTAACCAGATCACCTGTAAAAAATATGAAATCCGGTTTTTCCTGTAATAGCATTTCTACGCCGCCTGTAACTGCTTTTTTATTGTAGAAACTCCCGGAATGAATATCGGAAATTTGCCCCAATTTAATCCCGTCAAAAGCTTTTGGCAAATTAGGCAGATAGATAGTTTGCTTTCTAACCCGATAATCATAAGCACCGGAAATAATGCCGTAAGAAAGTGAAGCCAACGGGAGGGAAGCAGTAATCAAACCGGCTTTCATCAAAAACTCTGAACGCGGAATATGTTCCGGTTTGGGCTGGCTGGCTGGAAATTCCGGTTCCGGTTTTTTGTATTTCCGGGCGATCCACAAAAAAATCCGAAGCACATCATCCACCAAAATAAAAGGCAACAGGAAAATTTTAACTACCAGCAGTACGAAAAAAACCAGTAAAATGGCAGCTCTCGGCCCAACGCCAATACTAAAGTAAACGGATATGAAAACGCCGGCAATCAGCAATAGTGAAACGATCCAAAAAATAACGGTAAACCTTTTTACAAAGCGAAGACTGAACTTTTTCAGCGCGCCTCGGATACCGTCAATAACATAAAAATCGGCGAGCAGCAATAAAGCGCAAACGCCGATTAAAACAAAAGGGCTGGTCATCTACAAAAAAAGTACTTGTAAAAGAAGCATTTTAATAACGGTCATCTAAATCCATATCGTCATCTTTAGGCATATTAAACAAACTGTCAAACATGTCGGAAAATGAATAACCGTTATCTAAATAGCCTTTATTAACCTGCGAAAACTCTGCTAAACCATGCAGCACAAACTCCATTAACAGCAATTGGTTGTTTTCGGATATGCCAGGCTGATTCTTTTTGACCAGATCTTTTAAACCCGGAACGGAGAATAGTAGTTTTTTATAATCCTGACCGGGCAAATCATCAATAATAGAAATGTTGTTTCCGGCACTAAACCAGTTGATTATTTCGGCATACGGATTTGGCTTCTTGCTTTTCTTAGCTTTTTCAGGTTCGGGGAAGTATCTCAGCAACAATGTTTTGATCGCTTTTCCAACCAAAATGTTAGCTACTTTTGCCGGGCCTTCCAATTCTCCTTCGTAAACCAGTTCTATTTTTCCGGTGATGGCCGGGATCACACCCAGAAAATCAGAAATACGCACAAACGTGTTTTTTTCGTGGTTGATCAGCATCCGGCGTTCGGCATTGCTGATCAGGTTTTCATAGGCAGAAATTGTTAAACGGGCAGAAACACCGGACTTTTTATCAATATATTCCGAGTTTCGCGCTTCAAAAGCAATCTGTTCTACTAAATCTTTTACCAAATCATCGGCTTCCACATTAATTTTTTGTTCTTTGGTGAGAGACGCTTCTTGCTGCGTAATCCGGCGGGAAATTTCAACTGTGCGCGGATAATGTGTTAAAATTTGGCTTTCGATACGGTCTTTTAACGGCGTAACAATAGAACCACGATTGGTATAATCTTCCGGGTTTGCGGTAAACACAAACTGGATATCCAAAGGTAACCTCAACTTAAAACCACGGATTTGGATGTCTTTTTCCTGCAAAATATTAAACAGCGCAACCTGGATCCGTGCTTGTAAATCCGGCAATTCATTAATCACAAAAATACCGCGATGTGCACGAGGAATCAAACCGAAGTGGATCACACGTTCATCAGAATAAGTCAGCTTCATAGTTGCTGCTTTTATCGGGTCAACATCGCCAATTAAATCGGCAACGGTTACATCCGGCGTGGCCAGCTTTTCAGTATAACGTTCTGAGCGGTGCAACCACGCAATCGATGTATCATCTCCTTTGGTTTCAATTTCGTTCCGGGCAAACCAGGAAATTGGTTCCAAAGGATCGTCAAACAGCTCAGAACCAGCGATATAAGGCACATACTCGTCTAATAAATTCACCATTAAACGGGCGATACGCGTTTTCGCCTGTCCGCGTAAACCCAGTAATAAAATGTTGTGTCGGGATAAAATAGCGGTTTGCAGATCCGGCATTACGGTGTCTTCAAAACCGATAATCCCTTCAAAACCGTTCTCTTTTTGTTGCAATTGTTTGATCAGGTTTTCTCTTAATTCTTCTTTTACTGATCTGGATTTATATCCGCTTTGTTTTAATTCCCTAAGCGTTGTGATGTTATTCATATTTTTTAGAAATCCGGAAAAACCGGAATTTATATTTTTTAAATTTTAGTTTGAAGCCTAAGCTATTTCAATGATTTTATGCCGATAAAAAAAGCATTACTACTTTTCGTTTTGCGGCTTACCTTACAGTTTTTCTACGGTTGCGGATGTAATCTTCAAAAATATATTCACCCAAACCATTCAGTGAACTATAGAAAGCTTTGCCGCCATTGGTTTCGGTAAACTTCCGCACAAACTGCTGTAAATAAGGATCTTTAGCAATCATAAACGTTGTGATCGGAATTTTTAACCGCTTGCATTGTGCTGCCATATTCAGCGTTTTGTTTACCACTTTTCTGTCCAAACCAACGCTGTTTTTATAATACTTTAATCCTTCTTTCAGGCAGGTTGGCTTGCCGTCGGTAATCATAAAAATCTGCTTGTTTTGGGTTTTCCTCCGGCGAAGCAGATCAGCTGCCAACTCCAAACCTGCGTAAGTATTGGTGTGATATGGGCCAACTTGCAAATAAGGCAAATCCTGCAAAGTGATCGGCCAGGCATCGTTTCCAAAAACCACAATATCCAACGTGTCTTTCGGATATTTGGTGCGGATTAGTTCTGCCAAAGCCATCGCAACTTTTTTTGCCGGCGTGATGCGGTCTTCTCCATACAAAATCATGGAATGCGAAATATCGATCATTAAAACAGTAGAAGTCAGCACTTTAAAGTCCATTTCTTCTACTTCCAGATCTTTTTCCGTCATGTGGAAATCGCCGATACCATGATTTACCTGCGCATTATGGATCGATTGCGTCATATCGATCTGATCCAGACTATCGCCAAATTCATACTCGCGGCGTTCAGAATTTTTTTCATCGCCCTGCCCGGAAAGCGGCGACCGGTGATTGCCTTTTCCTGATTTTTTCAGCTTGCCAAAAATCTCTTCCAAAGCCGATTGCCGGATACTTTGTTCTGTTTTTCCGGTGATCTTAAATTCACCTTTTTCCTTGTCTTCATCCAGATAACCTTTTTCTTTCAGGTCATCGATGAAATTGCCCATGCCATACTCATCGTTGGTCATGTTGTATTGTTTGTCCAGCTCGTTCATCCAAGCCAATGCTTCACCTGCATCACCGGCCGTGTAATTGAGCAATTCGAGAAACAATTTCATTAAGTCATCAAATCCGCCTTTGGGTATTTGATTGGGAACGTATTTTGAGAAAGCGAAACCGCGCATTTTTTTAACCTTTCGTTTGAGTTAACGGACAAATTGATGGATTAGTTTGATAAGATCATTCAAAGTAGGAAAAACTGTCAGCCAAATGACAAGCCTTTTCATTTACAATTCATGAAGTTAAGTTACGCTTTTATTGATAAAAACTCAAAGTTTTTGCACTTTTATTGCTTTAATTTTTTGCTGGTCGTAAACCGGATTTGCACCCTGGCTGCTTGCCACAAACGCACCAATGGCCGAAGCATTAATTAAAATTTCTTCCATCGGCAAATTATTCAGCATACCGGCTATAAAAGTAGCCAGAAAAGAATCGCCCGCACCAACGGTATCCGCAACTTTCACTTTAAAACCGGGATGACGATAGAATTGCCGCTGATGTAAAACTATGGAGCCATGTTCGCCTAAAGTTACACAAATGGTTTCTGTTTGATAACGTGCTGCAAACGCTTTCATTTGGCTTTCTACCGATAAAACCTGCTCGTTTTTAGGCGATAAAAACAGCATCTCTTCTTCGTTCATTTTTACCATATCTGCTTTTCGCGCTAAGGTTTCAATCACTTCGAGAGTAAAATGAGGCGGCCTTAAATTTACATCGAAGATTTTATAGGCCTGGTTTCTAAGCAAGTATAATAAGGTATTCAAACTGGTTTCAATACGGCAGGCCAAACTTCCGTAAACAATTACATCAAAAGGAAATGCTTCTTTTAGCAGGGTTTTTTTAGGTTGAATGTTGTCCCAGGAAACCGGTTTGGGGATAACATATTTTGCCTGCTGGTTTTCATCTAATTGAACGGTAACCAAGCAAGTTGGCAGTTCCGCATCGCGCTGAATTAATTGTGTTGGAAATTGCTGTTTCTGTAAATAAGTAAACAATTCATCTCCTAAATCATCTTCGCCAATCCGCGTAATCATCTCAACCGGGATTTGCTGTTGTAAAAGATGCATCGCCACATTCATCGGTGCGCCGCCTGCTTTTTTCTCCGCCCCGAAACCATCCCACAAAACCTCGCCGAAACATAAAACCTGTTTGTCCATTTTTTTTGCCTGATACTGAATGCTTGCTACTCGATACTAAATCTGAATGTAAAGCTAAAGCATAAGCGATTAAATTCTATTTTTAGACAATGAAAAAGACATTTTTATTTTTTGTGATGCTTCTTTTATCGGCATTTTCTTTTGGCCAGGATAAAAAAGCGATTTCAAATTTGTTGGAAAAACAGCGGCTGGCCTGGAACCGCGGCGACTTGGAAGGTTATATGCAAGGTTACTGGAAATCGGATTCGTTGTTGTTTGTCGGAAAATCCGGCCCGAAATATGGATGGAAAACCACACTGGAGAACTACAAAAAAAATTATCGCGATGATTCTGCCATGGGGATTTTAACTTTCAACATCTTGCAAATCAATGTGATCGACTTAAAAAATGCCTTCGTTTTAGGGGCCTGGCATTTGAAACGGGAAGCCGACGAGCCGCAGGGATTTTTTACGCTGTGGCTGAGAAGGATTAAAGGCGAATGGAAAATTGTGTCGGACCATTCGAGTTGAAGGAATATTAACCTGAATAATAGCAACTATTCTTTAGAGCCTGTTTAAATTTATATCAGAAAATTTATAATGCTTCTTTTATGCCTGTAAATTTTGTGTTTGCATTTTATACCGATAAAAGAAGTATGTAGTTTTAGTGTTTTTGATAAGGTAAAAGAAGTATAAAAAATAAATTGAATAAAATTTAAACAGGCTCTTAATATTAAAATATATATTGCACTGTATGAGTAATGAAATTGCCTTGATAGTTATATACAATCATAAGTATACTAAGAATATAGACATTATTGAAAAGATTTATAAACCCCGGTTCTCGAATATTTATCATTTAGTTCCATTTTATGAAGGGGATAAAGAAAATGTAATAGCTGTTTATGAGAGTTCTTATTACTTTCAGGGATATATTGCGCAAGGTTTTAAACAGTATTATAAAGATTCTTATAAGCATTATTTTTTTATTGCGGATGACATGATTGTAAATCCAATAATTAACGAAAATAATTACAAGGATTTTTTTGAGTTAGATGATGCAACAGGATTTATACCAGAATTAGATCCGATGCCGGGAGATAAATGGCCGCATAACAGAATGGTTGCATCTTACAATCCATATAAAGCCGGTGTAGAAATTAAGGGCGAGATTCCTACGTTTGATGAAGCAAAAAAAGTAATTGATATTTTAAAAGTAACCAATGGTTCCTATTCTGTAAAGGAGATGTATTTTGATAATTATTCTGGTATCAAAGGATTATTTAAGCAAACAATAAAGTATTTGTATGATAAATACATATTAGAAACCGATTATAAGAATTCGAAGTATCCTTTTATAAGATCTTATTCTGATATTTTAATTGTTTCGGCCAGCAGTATAAAAAAGTTTATTCATTACTGCGGGGCATTTGCTGCAACAGATTTGTGGGTGGAAGTTGCTATCCCAACAGCCTTGGCTTTATCAGGAGAAAAAATTAAGGTTCAGGCTGATTTAAAATTACAGGGTAGGCCATTATGGTCACCAGAAGATTATAAACTATTAGATACTTTTGATTATAATCTAAAAAGTCTTTTAAATAATTTCCCCGCAAGTTATATCTATCTACATCCTATAAAATTATCTAAATGGAATATTGATATTTAAATAGCCGTATTTTTTTGACTTTTGTATTCTGGGTAGTTAAAAGTTATTATATATAAATACTTGAAAAAGCAATTTGATCTCGGAACCGTTCTAACAAGAATTGAAACAGCCATTGCCGCTTATCCAAAAGCAGCCATGTTTGAGTTGTACGAACGTGGTTACAACACTTTGTTTGAACAACTGGTTTCCTGTCTGATTTCGGTTCGTACATTGGACGAAACCACGATTCCGGTTTCATTACGATTATTTGCCAAAGCCAGAACGCCGGAAGCTATGCTTCTTTTATCGCATGAAAATTTGGTTCAGCTATTATTCGGAAGCACTTTTCCCGGACAAAAAGCGGATACAATTTTAGGCATTTCAAAAATTGCCCTGGAGCAATACAATGGAAACCTGCCTGCTACTTTTGAAGGTTTGACTGCTTTGAAAGGCGTTGGGCCGAAATGTGCCAACTTAGCTTTAGGCGTTGCTGCAAAACTGCCGGGCATAAGTGTGGATATTCATGTTCACAGAGTAGTAAACCGCTGGGGAATTGCTAAAACTCCGCAACCGGAACAAACCATGGTTTTCCTGCAAAAAAACGTTCCGCAGGAAAAATGGATTGATATCAATCGTTTGCTGATGCCTTTTGGAAAGCATATTTGTACCGGCGTTTTGCCGCATTGTTCAACTTGCCCGGTGCTGGAATATTGTGAGCAAGTTGGTGTGATGAAGCATCGATAGATGCTCTGTCCTGCTGCATTTATCGAGGCATTTTCTTCAACATAGAAATTTATACAGATAAAAGAAGCATCGATTTACTGTCATCCTGAACTTGTTTCAGGATCCCTCGTGAAAAGCAATATTGCTTGTGGGATGCCGAAACAAGTTCGGCATGACAAGACATCACCAGACCAAACCTCAACCCAAATACTTATCTCGGGCTTCCCGTTGCCAAAGCTTTTTCGGCCCATTTTACAGCCAGTTCTTCACGGAACCTGGCATAAGGTGCTTTTAAAAGCATTTTCAAAACGCTATCTACGCCGCCTTTTATAGCCAAATTTCCTAAACTCGCAACTTTACGGCTGATGGAAGCATCCCAAGCACGCAAACTTAACGAGTAGGAGCCATCCAAATATTTCATCCAATGCCAGTAACCGGTTGGCATAAACAAAGTATCACCATGTTCCAGGAAAACTTCCTGACCTTCCACACCTTTTAACGCCGGAAATTTATTAAAATCCGGGTTAGCTACATCATAATCTTCTAAAGCATAAGTGGCATTCGGGATACAATATAAACGGCGTTTCCATTTGTTTTCAAACAAAATTACCTGTTTGCGGCCGCCGAAATGCGTATGAAAAATATGCGGCAAATCAATATCGTAGTGTAAAAACGTAACCGAATTTGATCCGCCAAAAAACATGGCCGGCATACTTTCTAAAAATCCGCCCATTAAATCTTTCGGCAGCATAATATCATTTAACAGTTGCGGTGCTTGTTTAAAAATATTGAAAAAGAAAATGCGCAGTTCAGTCGGCTGCGTTTTAATCAGATCAATATAATCTGCAAACTTCATTTCTGCCGCCGCCGCATTGATTGGTTTGGAAGGATCAGCTTTTGAATTATCATAAAGCGGAACCATTTTATCGCCCACAGCAGCTTTCATATACTCCGGGGTCCACTTTTCTAATGCCGGCCAATTTTTCGTTAGCCCTTTAATTACTAAAGGTTTGCGTTTGACAAGATATTCTTTTTGGAAAGTTATCGGGTCGATTGTATCAACCGTATCAACCGGTTTCAGGATAAAACTCATAATGTTAGGTTCATGTACCAGCTAAATTTTTGTAAAACTAAATAATAAATTAACCCGATAAAAGAAGTATTGCCTGTTCAATTTTTAGTATTGATTATGACAAAAGAAATATCATTTGGGCAACTGTTTAGCCAAAGCTTTTTCGGCACGTTTGATAGCCACCTGCTCTTTCCAATCCATATATTTCGTCTTGAATTTGGCTTTCATCACGTTGTCAAGTTTCCGCTGGATAGTTAAGTTGTACAGGCTTTTTGCTTTGATCGCCCACGATTTGTCCCAGGCACGCAGCGAAATTGAGAACGATCCGTCTAAATATTTCATCCAATGCCAGTAACCGGTTGGCATAAACAAAGTATCGCCGTGCTCCAAAATAGTTTCCTGCCCTTCAATGCCATCTAAAGCCGGAAATTTCTCAAAATCCGGGCGTTCCACATCATAATCTTCCAAAGCGTAAGTAGCAAACGGCAAGGCATACAAGCGTTCTTTCCATTTATAATCAAACAAAATAACGTGTTTTCGGCCATTAAAATGCGTATGGAAAATATGCGCCAGATCAATATCGTAGTGCAAAAACGTAACGGAACCTTCTCCGCCAAAAAACATATTCGGGTACTTATCCAAAAAGCCACCCATCAAATCCATTGGTGAGCGGTAATCGTCTAATAGTTTTGGTGCTTCTTTTATCGGGTCAAATAAAAATATGCGTAAATCGGTTGGTTCGGTTTGAATCAGATCGATGTAATCTGCAAACTTCATCTCAGCAGCCGAAGCATTGATCGGTTTTGTGGGATCAGCTTTTGCGCTGTTGTAAAGCGGCACAACCTTGTCACCAACTACTTCTTTCAGATATTCAAAAGTCCATTTTTGCAAAGCCGGCCAGGTTTCGGTTGTTTTTCTGATCACCAATGGTTTGCGCGGGACCAGGTAATTATCAATGAAATCTTTTTTAGAGATATGATCTACTTTGTTTATTTGAGAAAGCTTAAAGCCCATGTTCTTAACTTTAATTTAACGTCACAAATATGATGTAAAAAGAGTTTTTTTATATCCGGAAGAAGTTTTTTGAAAATATCTTGACAAAAAGAAAACCCGGTGCTCAGGGCAGCCGGGTTTCAGAAAAATTAAAAAAGCCTGAAGCTTATTTTGGCATTAATACTGAAGTTGTTTAAACTTTTTAAATTAAAAAACACCTATGCTTCTTTTACCGGGCAAAAATTGGTGTTTGCATCCATTTCAATAAATAAAAACCCAATAGCCGAATTTTTAGGTGGTAAAAGAAGCATCAGCCCAAAAAAAGAGCGCCAGAAAAAAGTTTAAACAAATCTATTGTATCAACTACATGGATCACACCATTTTTTTGAAAACATCTTTAATAATAATGGTAGATGTGCTACCTTTTTCGTCTGTTAAAACTAATTTTCCATCTTTCATCATAGCAATTAAAGTTCCGCCTTCAACCGTTGTTAAAGTTGATTTGCCGCCGCCAGCTTTAATTTTGGAAGTAATTTTTTTAGAAGATAATTTACCAGCAACAACGTGGTAAGTTAAAATTTTAGCCAACGTTGCTTTGTTTTTCGGTTTATTGAAAGACGTTACGCTAAATGCTTCCCTCCAGTTCCAATAACGGGTTTAATGTAGATGATGTTCTGTAAATCAGTTATTTATGATCAGCTTAGATAAAAAGCCCGGCAGCAATATAATCAGCATAAAGCTTTCCTTCGGGGCTTAAAGTAAGCAGCTGATTGGTTTGAACAAGCCAGTTTTTGGTAAGAAACTGCCGGGCATCTTTTAAAATAGCTTCGGCTGCGCCCTGGCTTAATTGTTCGGCCAAATTCAAATCCAAACCTTTACTGGTACGCAAATTCGTCATGATAAATTCGTTTACCCGATCTTGCTTTGATAGATTTTCTAAGGTAAAAGAAGTATGGTTTGTGTTGATTGCAGCCAAATATTGCTGATTATTTGCCACATTCCATTGCCGCGTGTTACCGTTAAAAGAATGTGCTGAAGGCCCGATACCAAGATATTTTACACCTGTCCAGTAATTGGAATTGTGGCGTGAATGCCAGCCGGGCAAGCTGAAATTGGAAATTTCATAATGTTCAAAACCATGTTTTTCTGCCTGGTCCATCAAAAACTCAAACTGCGCGGCGCTTTGTTCCTCGTTCATCGGCGGCTGCTTTTTTTTGTTGATAAACGAAGCAAGTGCCGTTTGCGGTTCAACGGTCATGGAATATGCCGAAAGGTGCGGGATTTGTAACTGAAAAAACTGTTGTAAATTATACTGCCATTTGGCATCAGTCAGCAGCGGGTAGCCATAAATCAGGTCAATGGTGATGTTTTGGAAACCTGCATCCTGTACTGTTTTTATCGAGGTAAAAGCTTCAACAGCGTTATGCGCGCGGTTCATCCAAAGCAAATCCTCTTCAAAAAAAGATTGTACACCAATGCTGAAACGGTTGACGGGCGTTTGTTTTAAGCTGAGGATTTTCTGCAAGTTCAAATCATCCGGATTAGCTTCCAGCGTAATTTCTGCATCACTTTTAACTTTAAAATTTGTAAAAACGGTTTCCAGCAAAGTATTAATTTCATCGCCGGATAAAACCGATGGCGTGCCGCCGCCCAAATAAATGGTTTCGATTTCTTCGTTTTGGAGATACTGTTTTTGCAGGGTAATTTCTCGTTCTAATGCGGCCAACAACTCTTTTTTATACTTAAAAGAAGTACTGAAATAAAAATCACAATAATGACAAGCTTGCTTGCAAAAAGGAATGTGAAGGTAAATGCCGGCCAAAGTTTAGGGTTTTTTTAAGCGCTATCAAAAGGTGATTAAGCAGAATTAATGTTTAGCATTCTTTTCAAAGAACCCTGTAAAAACAATTTAAAAGATTCGTCTGTAGCATTTAATCTATATAAATCCATATTTTCTTTACGAAGTTTAGCTAATTCTTCATCATAAATTTTTGCAAATGCGATATCCCTGTTTTGCGTATCGGTATTTTCTACACATTTATCTTTAAAATCAGGATTTGTTTGTATCCGCTTTGCCAAACTGATAAATATAATTCTTTGATTCTCCGGAGTAATTTCCCAACCTTGATAATAACGTTCGTTAAAACTTCTGATAATTAAATCCAGCGGATCTTCTTCCGCATCACTTCCATGCGAACCTCTCGGATTTGCATTTTGCGGATCAACTTCGGTTTCTGATTCATCCAAACCAATGGCAACATTTAGCTTAACGCGTTCTAAACCATAAGTAGAAAGATCAACAGAGTTCAATAGTTCATCAAAAGCATCTTGTGCCGGATCAGCGATCAAAAGTTTAGGTATTAAAAACTTCAAAAACCAGAACAGCTTTTCCCAATTGGCCATTTCGTATTCTAAAATTGCAGCCATTTGCCCATATATTTTTACAAACTGTTTGGCTTTTATTTTAAAATCGGCTTTCTCGTTATCTTCCAACGCAAGCGTATTGTTAAATCTTTCTGCTGCAACATCAATTATCGGACTTAAATCTTTTGCGTTTACGCCAGCAAAATATTTCTCGTTAAAGCTTTCTACTTCAAACCATTCATATACAGCAACCGCATCCAAACTACTTTTTAAATCATGCAAAACATTTACATCTGTAGCTTTACTTAACGTGGTAGAAGTATAAAATGGGTCAAAAGAAATTCTAATATCTTCTGTAGAATTGAAAAAATCCAACACAAACAAATCCTCTGTTTTTTTGCCCAGTTTATCCGCAGAACGGTTTAATCGCGACAAAGCCTGCACCGCCAAAACGCCCTGCAATTTTTTATCTACGTACATGGCAGAAAGCTTTGGCTGATCAAAACCGGTTAAATATTTATTGGCCACAACCAGTATCCGGTATTCGTCCATGTTAAAATAACGCGCAATTTTATCGCTGATATAACCGGGATCAGTCGGTTTTGTAGTATCCAAATGCTGCGGGAAATTATTGATCGTATCTTCCGAGTATTCAATTCCGTCAACCATTTTTTTGCCAGAAAACGCTAGAGCAATGCTAAACGGGTTACCGCGTTTTTTAAGCTGATCGCGCAAAGCAAAATAATAACGAATGGCCGATTCTATACTTTGCGTAACCACCATGGCTTTCGCTTTACCTTTCAGCTTTTTGGTGTTGACTACTTTGGAAATAAAATGATCCAGCATCAAATCTGCTTTGGTAGCAATGGTTTGTTCGTGGCGTTCTACATACGCTTTCAGTTTTTTTTGTGCCTTGGAAGTATCAAAAAGCGGATTATCTTCTATGGATTTTTCAATTTCGTAATAGCTTTTATAAGTGGTGTAATTAGCCAGCACATCCAAAATAAAGCCTTCTTCTATGGCTTGTTTCATGGAATATAAATGGAAAGGTTTAAACTTTCCATCTTCCTGTTTTATGCCAAATTTTTCGAGCGTATTGTTTTTTGGTGTAGCCGTAAAAGCCAGATAAGAAGCATTGCCCGCCATTTTGCGCGACTTCATGGCTTCCAGGATTTTATCCTGCGGGTCCGGGTCTTCTTCTTCATTAACAACGCTGCCCATTGCGCGGTTTAAATTATCCGAAGCAGAACCACTCTGGCTGCTGTGCGCTTCATCAATAATCACCGCAAAACGCTTGCTGCTTAAATCGGCAATACCTTCTACAATAAACGGAAATTTTTGGATCGTGGTGATGATAATCCGTTTGCCGCTTTCTAAACTTTCTTTCAGTTCTTTGGAAGAATAAGCAGGCGCAACAATATTTTTTACTTCCGAAAATTCTTTGATGTTTTCGCGCAGTTGTTTATCCAGCAAACGCCTGTCTGTTACCACGATAACTGAATCAAAAAGCGGATTATTTACGCCTTTGCTGCCGGGCAAAGTATCACTTTCGGGATAAGTTTCGATGAGTTGATATGCCGCCCAGGTAATGGAATTGGATTTGCCCGAACCTGCCGAATGCTGGATCAAATAAGTTTGCCCAACGCCTTTTTCGGAAGCATCTTTTATCAGTTTTCGTACCACATCTAACTGATGATAACGCGGGAAATACAAGTTTTTTTTGCTGAGCGGATCGGTTTCTTTTCCATCAAAACGTACAAAATGCTGGATGATATTCGCAACGCTTTTTCGGGTTAAAATCTCGTCCCACAAGTAAGCGGTTTTATGGCCGAAAGCATTTGGCGGATTGCCTTTGCCAAAGTTGTTGCCTAAATTAAACGGCAGGAAAAACGTGTTCGCGCCATCCAGCTTGGTGGTCATGTAAACTTCTTCGGTATCTACCGCAAAATGGACGATGCAGCGGCCAAAACTGAGCAGCGGCTGCGTAATATCTCGCTTGTATTTGTACTGGTTTTGGCCGTGTACTTTTGCATTTTGCCCCGTCCAGTGGTTTTTCAATTCCATGGTGGCAAAAGGCAAACCGTTTACAAACAGCACCATGTCAATTTCTTCGCGCGGATTGCTGAGCGAATAACGCACCTGCCGCGTAACGCTAAATTGGTTCGACTCAAAGTTATCTTTAACAGATTGACTGCTGCTGGCCATCGGCAACGAAAAAAGCAGGGTAAAAACAGCATCGTCCACTTCCAAACCTTTGCGCAGCAGGCGGATGATGCCGTGTTTTCTAATCATTTTATCCAGCCGTTCCAGGATTTTGAGTTTCCAGTCGCTTTGTTTTTGCAGTTTGGCCAGTTCATCCGGCTGCGTGTTTTGCAAAAAGCTCCACAGGCGCGTTTCATCTACCGCAAACCGGACGTTAAAATCTGCCGCGAAACCAATATAATAACCATTTCCGGCGCGGTACAATTCGCGCCGCTCGGCCAATGCTTCTTTTATGCCGGTAATTTCTTCGAGGCAAGTGCCGCAAAGTTGTTTTTCTATCGAAGCTTCTAAAGCTTGTTCGTTGGTTTGGCTAAGCATAATCGCTTACGTTTATTTTACCGGTTACGGCACTGTTTATTAAAGTTGCTTTGTATTCTTTTAGCTTTTCGATTTCTTTTTCTTTGAGAGAAATTGCTGTGGAAGTTTTTTCCAAAATGCTTTTAATATAATCTGATATGTGTTTTTGTTCATCGATAGAAGGATAAGGAAATTGTATATTTTTAATCACGTTTACTGCAATTCCTGGTTGAGCAGCTGATTGAGATAATCTATTAAAATCAGCTCGCTTAATTGCTTCGCCTAACCAAAGTATATTTTGATTTTGCAGTGGATAAACAACTATAGCATGTTCTGAAGCAAAAAATTTCCCTTGAGCATAATTTACATTTCCACAAAGAGCGCCTTGTCGACCAATTAATGCGAATTCTCCATCATTTGTAAAGGAATTCGTAAAACCTCTAAAACCATTTCCACCAAAAACAGGATATCCTTCCTCTGTAAATTGCTCAGCAGAAATCATTTCTCCACTTTTTAGATAAGCAATATACTTCAAGCTTTTCACTTCCCAATGTTCCGGTATTTCGCCAATCCAATCTACGCCAGAGTGTCTGAACTTTGATTTTTGATGATTTTTTGATGGACTTTGATTTGTCTGGCTTGGCTTTGAAATCATAGTGTTCAAATCATCATTCTCATCAAAGTTCAGACTATTTTTTGATGGACTTTGATTCAAAATCATAGTATTCCTATCCTCATTCAAATCAAAGTTCAGACTATTCTCCTCAAAGTTCAGACTATCCAACCCTTTGGTAACCGCGTGATGAATCAGGATTTGCCGGCGTTCTTTTAAAAGTGAAATCAATTTTACTTTTTGTGCAATGGCCTGATCTATCTTTGCTGTTTTTTGGTCGATAAAAGAAGCAATGGCGGTTTGTTCTTGAAGTGGAGGAAAAGATAAAAGGCTATCAGCTATATCATTAAAATTAATTGTTTGGCGAACTCCAGAACCAAGCAATTTCATATATGCTACATCGTAACGATGAAGTAAATATTTGAAATATTCTTTATCAATAACTTTTGTAGAGTTTAGTACAATATAACCAGAGCTAACAACAACATTAATATAAGAAAGCGCAATTCTTAAACTTATCAAATCATAATTAAGATTTAAAGGATTTACTAAAAAATCACCTTTTAATACTTCTTGATAAGATGCCTTTGTTGAGATTGGAATTTTTTCATCATTTTTAGTTACGACTTTGCCAAAACTGATTGAGCCGGAATCCAATGCAGGATTAGTCTTCTTCTTTTTTTCAAAAAAAATATGTTTTAACTTCTTCACTTCCCAATGTTCCGGGATTTCGCCCAGCCATTCTACGCCACTGGCTTTGTAATTTTCGTATTTCGGCAGGTTGTTAGTCATGCTTGTTTTGTTCAAGGAAGTAAAGTAATTTCTCGCTAATGGCATCTGCAGATGGCAATAACGTTTGGTATTCGGCAGGCAGCGTTTCCATTGTTTGGTAAGTGGCCACACCGATGGGCAAAGTAGCGGTTTGAAGGGAATATTCTACAATGGTGCGGTCTTTACTTTTGCAGATAATGATGCCGATGGCCGGGTTTTCGTGCGTTAATTTTACCGTTTTGTTGAGGATAGCGAGGTAAAACTCCATTTTGCCTTTATGTTCGGGTTCAAATTCGCCAATTTTTAAGTCGATAGCAATCAGGCTTTGCAATTTCCGGTGATACAGCAATAGATCGATCCGGTATTCTTTATCATTTACGGCAAGGCGATATTGGTTGCCCACAAAGGTAAAATCAGAACCCATTTCCAGCAAAAACTGCCTGATGTTTTGGATGAGTGCCTGCTCCAGTTCTGCTTCAGAATGTTCGTCCGCAAGGTTCAAAAAATCGAATGTATAGTTGTCTTTTACAGCCAAAAAAGCTTGTTTTTTTAGGTCTTCTGGCAACGTTAAATCAAAATTGGTTTGGTTGAGCAGGTATTTTTCAAAGGATTTATTTTCTACCTGATGGATCAATACGTTTTTTGTCCAGCCAAATTTTTTGGTAGCCAGGATATAAAATTGCCGTTCCTGGCTGTTTTTGCATTTTTTAAGGATAACCACATGTTTGCTCCAGCTAATTTCTCGTACCAGTGGTACGAGATTTACATCACTCTGATATTCTGTATAAAACTGGGCCATCAGCCAAAGATTTCCGGCAGATAATCCTGACATTTTTGGAAACTCTTTTTGTAGTTCTTCAGATAAAGCAGGCACGATCGCTCTGCCCCAACCTAGCAACTGTTTTTCGGAGATGGCTTTGCCCAGCTCCCAATAAAGGTTGATCAATTGCACATTAACCGCTTTGAGTGCTTCGTATTGTGCCAGCCGGATTTTCTCTTTAATCGCGGCAATAAACTGGAGTTGAGGGTTCATCATCTTGAACTATGATTGTTTTTGATTTTGTGAAGGACTTTGATTTTGACTATGATTTTGATTCTTGGGTTTTGGTTTGGAAACCCTTTTAAACTGCAAAGAAGTATTACCGAAGTTGATTAACAGCCCGGTTTCCATTTTGTACGCTTCCAGGTAATTAATGGCTTGCGCCAAATGCACATCTTCTAACTGGATAACTGCTTTTATCTCGACCATAATTTTATCCATCACAAAAAAATCAACCCGCCTGGTGCCAATATCGCAACCTTTATATTGCAAAGGCATTTCTTTTTCCCGCTCGTGGTCTAAGTGCTGCAAATTAAGCTCTAAGGATAATGCCCGCTGATAAACCACTTCCTGGAAACCGTTGCCCAAATGCCGGTGCACTTCCATGGCGCAACCAATAATTTTACCGGTCAATTCACTATCCGGATATTCATTTTTTATCATCGTTCCCCAATGTAATTATTCATTCAAAAAAATCAAAACATTCCAAAAAAGTACCCATAAAAACAGCATCCCAAAAAATCAAAGCCCATCAAAAAATCAAAAAAATCATAGTTCAAGACCATCACAGTCAAAAATCATAGTTCAAGACAATATCTCCCTAATCAAACCATCGCTTTCACTTTCCAATCTTAAAATATCCGCACTCACTTCTGCCAAACTTCGCAGCGGTTTATGGCGATAAAAGTATTTGTTAAAACTGATTTCGTAACCAATTTTGGTCGCATCCAAATTAATCCATGCTTCTTTTACATGTGGTTTTACCTCGCGGATAAAGTACGTGTAAATGCTTTCGGCAAGCGGCACGTTTTCGGTATCGCGCAAATCGCTTTCGGTTTCGTATTGCAGGTATTCGCCTTTCTTTTCGGTTGGATAGAAGCCATAATCTGCCAGTTCGTTTTCGGCACAACCCAAATGCTGTAACAATTGCGCCAGTTTATCGCCGCTTAATTTAACCAAACCTTTTTGTACTTTTTCTGCGGAAGCATCATACCAGCTCACAGCATTTAGGATTGCGTTTTTCTCGGAAGCAGAAAGTTTAATTTGAGCAGATTTTAAAACTTCATCAACCTTTTTGGTAAACTGATTAAAATCAGTTTGTTCTGTTGTGCCGATAGTTTGCATCAGTTGCGATGCTGTTTTTATCAACTCAATTCCTTTTTGCCAGGTTGCTGCGCTGGTTAGCGTTTTAATTTGTTTGGCGTTTAGGTTTAGTTCGTTTTTTTCGCACCAATCGGTTATCGCTTTTTCGTGTTGACTTAGGTTGAGGTAAATTTCTTCGCCAAATTCCTCAAAAGCCCATTGCATTGGTTCGCGCAGGGTTTTATCAAAGCGTAATTCTGCAATCCGTTCGGCTGTAAATTGTGCTTTTAAACGTTTTGGCCGTTCAATGCTTACTTTGTAATATCCAAAATCGGTGTTGTTAAATATTTTAGAGGCGATGCCTTCTTCTCCGGTACGTTCTACGGCTTGCAATTCTTCATAAACATTTACAATCTGGCGGATATGTTCCGGCGCAAACTCACAATTTTTATTGCCTAAATTTTTACGCAGTTTACGGTAAAGCTGCGCGGCATCAATCAGTTGTACTTTACCTTTTCGGTCAGCTTTTTTATGGTTTGATAAAAGCCAGATATAAGTGGTAATGCCCGTGTTATAAAACAAATTATTTGGCATCTGGATGATCGCTTCGAGCCAGTCGTTTTCAATAATATATCTGCGGATATTGCTTTCGCCGCCGCCGGCATCGCCCGTAAATAAACTGGAACCGTTGTGTACGGAAGCAATGCGCGAACCTGTCGCACTTTGATCCAGCGGTTTCATTTTACTCACCATTTCCATTAAAAAAAGCAATTGCCCGTCGGATGAGCGCGGCGTAGCATCTGCATCTTCTTCGTTGCCCCAATAATCTTTCAATTTCACCCTAAAACGAGCATCAATAATATCTTTACCGTCTTTAATATATTTCTGCTCGCTTGCCCAGGATTTGCCATAAGGCGGATTGGAAAGCATAAAGTTGAACTGTTTTCCGGCAAATTCATCGGTGCTTAAAGTAGAGCCAACGCGGATATTTTCGGGGTTGTTGCCCTTAATCATCATATCCGATTTGCAAATGGCGTAGGTTTCATCATTTATTTCCTTGCCGTATAAATAAACATCGCCTTTGGCTTTAATTTCGCCGTCTTCATCTTTAATAAAGTTTTGTGATTCTGTGAGCATTCCGCCAGAACCGCAAGCCGGATCATAAATCGTCATCACGGGCGGTAAGCTGTTTTTAATCGGTTCAAAAACAAGATGCGTCATCAAATCAATTACTTCACGTGGTGTAAAGTGTTCTCCTGCTTCCTCATTGTTTTCTTCGTTAAACTTGCGGATCAGTTCTTCAAAAACATAACCCATTCCCAAATTACTAAGAGGAGCAAGCTTACGGCCATCGGGATCATTTTTTTCAAAAGGCGTAAGGTTGATGTAGGGCGATGTAAATTTTTCGAGTACATTTAGCAAAACATCTTTTTGCGCCATGTGCCGCACCTGGCTTTTGAGCTTAAACTTCTCTATAATTTCTTTTACGTTTGCACTAAAACCGTTTAAGTAATCTTCAAAGTTGGCCTGTAATATTTGTTGATTGTTGGTTGCGGTATCTTGCAAACGTTGCAAAGTCCATTCGCTGGTGTTATAAAACACATATCCTGAAGCGTTCTCCAAGCCTTTATCGTCCCATTCGGTAACGTTAAGTTCTTCTTTTTGAAAAGTCAGTTCTTCCAGTACGGCTGCTTTGGTTGGTTCCAGCAAAGCATCCAACCGGCGCAGCACCACCATTGGCAAAATAACATCGCGGTATTTCCCGCGAACGTAAACGTCCCGCAGACAATCATCTGCAATAGACCAAATAAAAGAAACCAGTTTGTTATGTACGGCTGTGTGCATTTAATTTTTTAGTAAAAGTAGAATGAGGGGAAGATAGCAAAAATAGGTTTTAGCCTGCTAAGCGTGCGCAATAAACAGTTGGTTATAAATATTATTTCAATGCTTCTTTTATAAGGTTTTTTTAGAAAATAGATAAGATTTGGTAATGCAATTTAAAGTTTAGGTTTACAGCAACCGAAATTTAGTTTATTCCTTTCCAATTGTTTTATTTTTACCTGATAAAAACAGTATCAGTGGCAGAAAAATATATTTTAGGTGTTGATATCGGGACCGGAAGCGTAAAAGCCGTTGCCGTAGGTTTGGGCGGAGAGGCGTTTGCATCGGCACAAAAACATTACCCGGTGATGCAGCCGCAACCTGGCTTTGCAGAGCAGGATACGGAGTTGATCTGGCTGGGGTTTTTAGATTGTATCCGCGAAGTAATTGCAAAAATCAAAAATCCACCTGAAGCCATTAGTTTAAGCTGCGCCATGCATAGCTTGATTTTGGTTGATCAGGAAGGAAAACCGCTTACCAATATGATCAATTGGGCGGATATCCGTAGTGCTGCCATTGCCAAAAAGCTGCGGTTTTCTGCCGGGGGAAAAGCCTTGTATGAGCAAAATGGTACGCCGGTTTATTCTATGTCGCCACTGAGCAAAATTATTTGGTTTCAAGAAAACCAGCCCGAACTGTTTGCGCAAACAGCCAAATTTATCTCGATCAAAGAGCTGATCTGGTTCCGGCTTTTTAACCGGTTTCAGGTTGATTATTCCATTGCTTCTGCAACAGGTTTATTTGATATTCAAAATTTTTGCTGGAATAAAAATACGTTGAAACTGGCCGGGATTGATGAAAATCGACTTTCGGAACCGGTAAGCACCGGCTACATGCGCCAAAATGCGGATACAGAAATTTGCAAAAAAATTGGTATCAACACCAATACTTTTTGGGTAATCGGGGCGAACGACGGTTGCCTGGCAAATTTAGGCAGCGGTGCCAATCAGCCTGGTATTGCCGCGCTCACCATCGGTACAAGCGGTGCCCTGCGCATGGCCCGCAGCAAGCCTTTGTACAACTTTAAAGCCATGACGTTCAACTACATACTGAACGAGCAAACGTATATCTGCGGCGGCGCGATCAACAACGGCGGCTTGGTTTTGAACTGGTTGCTCAGCAATTTTAGGTCGATAAAAACAGCATCGGCACAAGATTATGAGCAAATATTTACCCTGATAAAAACAGTATCCGCAGGCAGCAACGGTCTGCTTTTTTTACCATACCTCACCGGCGAGCGCACGCCTTTGTGGGACAGCAGCAGTTGCGGGGTTTTCTTCGGAATAAAAACAAACCATCAGCAAGCGCATTTTTTGCGGGCCGCGCTGGAAGGCGTTTGCTATGCCATCCGCAGTGTGCTGGATGCGGTTTTGCAATCCTCCGAAAATGTACACGAAATCCGGGTGAGCGGCGGTTTTACAGCTTCTGAAGTGTGGCTGCAAATGATGGCCGATATCACCGGAAAAAAACTGATTGTGGTGCAGGCCGAAGACGCTTCTTCCATCGGTGCAGCTTATCTGGCCATCCAAACCGGCAAATTTGCTGGTTTTAGTTTGAAAACAGATCCTTCGGCCAAACAAACTATCGGGCCGGATTTAAAAAATCATCAGTTGTACACAAAATATTATCAGCTGTTTGGCCCGCTATACCAGAGTCTGGAAAAAAGTATGCGCCAGCTGGCTTCAATAAATGAACACGAAAATTAATTAATACAGATTATTCAGGTAAATTTGTGCCGAAAGATGCATTGCTTGCATCTGCCGAAAGAAGTTCATGCGTTCAATCCTAATTCTTTTTCTGGTTTTTCTATCGATAAAAACAGCATGTGCGCAAACCTCGGCAGCGGATAGTTTGACGCAGCTTTACGCCATTCCGGATTCTGCAGAACTGGCCAAACAGCAATTCCAATCAGATTCCCTGGCGCATTTGTTTATCACACCGCCGGACCCTGCCCGCAAAAACCTGTTTCTGGATAGCGTGCTCAAAGCAAAATTGTACACCGGTTATGCTTTTCTGGATATGCACTATCAACCTGCCAAAACCAAAGTGCAACCAGGCAAAACGCGCAATTTCAGACACGCCTGGATGTTGGCCGTTATCCTGGTTTTACTGCTGTATCTTGCTGTAATCAACCGGTTTATGAACAAAACGATTGCTGATATTGTGCAATCCTTTTACAGTCAGCGCGTACTTTCGCAGTTCTCCAAAGAAGAAAATTTGTTTAATTCCTGGTCGTTTATACTGCTTTTTTTGCTCTTCGGAGCCACTGTTGGCCTGCTTTTTTACCAGGTTATTTCTTATTACAACCACAATTACGCGGATGATGGCTGGCAGCTTTATCTCGGGTTAACGTTTGCGGTCATCATCTTTTTTATTTTGAAGATCATTTTGCTGCGTGTTTTAGGGCTGATATTTAATATCCGGAATCTGGTAAAAGAATATGTTTCCGTATTATATCTCACTTATTTCAACCTTACTTTCATTAGTCTGCCGCTGGTGGTGTGCTTTGGGTTGATCGCCGACAGTTTTAAACCACTGCTTTTACTGGTTTCCGGCTTATTGATTTTGGTGGTTTTGTTCTGGCAATATATCCGCAGCAGTATCAATATACTTTCCGTATATAGGTTTAGTAAAGTTTATTTATTTATTTATCTTTGTGCCCTCGAATTTTGCCCTGTTCTGATATTAATAAAGGCTTTAAAACTATAAGAAAGACAGCTACTTATGCAGGCTTCCGCTGAAAGATTGAAAAAAGTAAAAAGCATTTTAGTAACGCTACCAAAACCCGAATCTGACAAAAACCCATACACAGAACTTGCCAAAAAATACAACCTGAAAATTGATTTCCGGTCTTTTATCCATGTAGAAGGTGTGTCGGCAAGAGATTTTAGAAAAGAAAAAATTGCTTTAGGAGATTACACTGCCGTGATTTTTGCCAGCAGAAATGCAGCCGATCACTTTTTCAGAATTTGTGAAGAGATGCGTTTTGAAGTTCCGGTGGATATGAAATATTTTTGCTTGTCGGAAACGATCGCACTTTATCTGCAAAAATATATCCAGTACCGAAAACGAAAAATATTTTTTGGCAAGCAAACCGCCAATGATCTGGCAGAGGTTTTGAAAAAACACACCAACGAAAAGTTTTTGTACCCATGTTCTGATGTTGCTGCCGAAGAAACGCAGAAATTTTTGGCTGATAACGGTTATAATTTTACACCGGCAGTTTTGTTTCGCACGGTGGTGAGCGATCTTTCTGATCTGGCTGAAGTTTTTTATGATGTTATTGCTTTTTTCAGTCCTTCCAGCATCCAGTCGCTGTACAAAAACTTTCCTGATTTCCAGCAAAATAATACCAGGATTGCGGCTTACGGCACCACTACGCACAAAGCGGCTTTGGAAAAAGGACTGATCTTAGATATACCCGCGCCCGTGCCCGAAGCACCATCCATGACAATGGCGATTGAGCAATACATCAAGCAAGCCAATAAATAAACTTCATTTTGGGCGATGCTTCTTTTATCAACCTAAATTTTGTCTTTAACAATTTTTATTTGGAGAAAAGACTTTACAAATTTAGGTTGATAAAAGAAGCATCAGCGAAATTAACCGCCAAAGCGCAAATAGTTCTGGCCGCAATATCTACATTTCCGAAACTTTAGCCGGATCATCTCCGTAAAGAAATCAACAACAAGAATCTTTTATATGCTGCAAAACAGGCGTTCAACAATAAAATTAAATATATCATCGATTCTTTTACGTTGATATCAATTGTTTAGCTATTTTTATAACGATAAAATGTTTTCCTACGATCAATAAAATCGCATCTGCGGAAAATATATTGTACAAATAAGAGTTATTGCATTACTTTAATAGGGTTGATTATACTTTGAATTTAAAATGAAAAACATATACTTTGGTTTATTATTCCTGCTGGTTGCTGCTTTGAGCAGTTGTATGAACAGCAGCGACAGAGGTGAAGTAAGAGGTGTTTCGGGCAAAGCCTTTAAACAGGAACAGCCTTATGGTATGGTTTACATACCAGGCGGAAGTTTCCTGATGGGGCAAACCGATCAGGATGTTACTTTTGCACAAACAGCTCAAAACAAGCAGGTTACAATTGCGCCATTTTTTATGGACGAAACTGAAACGACCAATGCAAAGTACAAGCAGTTTGTAAATCAGGTTCGGGATTCCATCGCCATCACCCAATACCTGAACGATGATAAATATTATTATAAACCGGGCGGCAAAAATGCAAAACCTGATCCGAGCGGCAAAAAATATATCAACTGGGATTATGTGAAAAAGAATGGCGTTTTCAGTTCCGGAAAAGGCAGAGGCAAGGCATCTGCGGCAACAAGTGCCAACCAGGCGAAACTACAAGGGATGTATTATCAAGGTGATGACCGTATTTTTGACCGGAATGAGATTGATGTCCGCTTGTTAAAATACAACTATTCGATCATGATTTTGCGTGAAGCTTCCAATAACCGCTTCGACAAAACAAAAAAACGTTCTGATTTTATTTTACGTGATACCGTACCCGTTTATCCGGATACTTTATCCTGGTTGAATGATTTTTCTTATGCTGCCAATGAGCCTATGGTTGAAGGTTATTTTTCGCATCCATCTTATTCCCAATATCCTGTTGTGGGCGTAACCTGGCGACAAGTACGTGCTTACACGGTTTGGCGCTCCCGCTACAACGATGCTTATAAAGATGCAAGAGGAATTCCACGCCGTCAGCTTTATGATTTACCAACTGAAGCAGAATTTGAATATGCTGCACGTGGTGGCCGGATTGGGAATGATTATCCTTGGGGCGGCCCGTATATCAAAAACTCTAAAGGCTGTTTGCTGGCCAACTTTAAACCGGGCCGTGGTGATTATGCCAGTGATGGCGGTGCATACACGGTAAGTGTACATTCCTATTTCCCGAATGATTACGGCTTGTACAACATGGCAGGAAATGTGGCAGAATGGACAGCTTCAGCATATGATGAATCTGCCTCTACATTTGTGCATGATATGAGCCCGACTTTTAATTATGAAGCCAAAGCCAGCGATCCTGAAGTGCTGAAACGCAAAGTGGTAAGAGGCGGTTCATGGAAGGATATTGGTTATTTCCTGCAAAACTCTACCCGCGGTTATGAATATCAGGATACGGCAAAATCATATATTGGTTTCCGTTGTGTAACCCATTTCCTGGGCCGTGATATTAAAGATAAACGCTCTAACTACTAATTAAACTATTATTCTAACTAATTCTAAAAAAAAACAAACTACAAAAATTTTTATGGCTGTTAAGAAAAAATCAAAGTATGGGTTGGGAAGCGTTATTTCTATTGGCGCAACTGTAGTGATTATAGGCTTGTTATTTAAAATACAGCACTGGCCTTATGCATCGTTATTTATTACATTAGGGCTTGGGGCTGAAGCAATTTTGTTCTTTTTAATAGGTATTTTCCCTGAAGAAAACCATGACGTGGATTGGACCCGTGCTTATCCTGAACTATCAGATACTTATACAGGCGAATTGCCTAAAGTTGCTGCTTCAAGAGCACCGCAACCCGTATCAAACAGTTTTTCTAATACTGCGGCTTTGGATAAAATGCTGACGGATGCCAAAATTGGCCCGGAACTAATCAGCAGTTTGGGTGACGGGTTAAGGACTTTTGGTGATAAAGTAAGTTCGATTTCAAAAGCAGGCGATGCCGGTGAAGCAACCTTAGAACTAACCAACAAAGTGAAAGTTGCCAGTGCAAGTTATGATAAATTAAGTACATCTTTTGAAAAAGCTTCTGCCAACTTATCTGAAATGGCAAATTCCAATATTGATTCTAAAGCATATCATGATCAGGTAAATAATTTGGCTAAGAATTTATCTGCCCTAAACGCAGTATATGAACTGGAGTTGCAGGATTCAAGTGCGCACCTGAAATCGATGAACAAGTTTTATCAAAATGTTTCTTTGACGATGCAAAACTTCAATGAATCTATGGATGATTCAAAAGCGTTTAAGGATGAAGTTGGCCGGCTTGCCAAAAATCTGGCTTCTTTAAATAATATTTATGGCAACATGTTAACTGCCATGAATCAGCCAAAAGCAAACTAATTTATCCGTTTAATTTTAACATCAGCATAAAATAATAACAAATGGCTGGAGGTAAGGAAACCCCAAGACAGCGGATGATCGGTATTTTATATCTGGTACTTTTAGGGCTGATTGCTTTGAACGTACCGGATAGCTTACTAAACGCTTTCAAGAATATCAGTGACAGTTTGAACGCTTCAAAAAGTAATGTCCAGGCTGGAATTAACAATACTTACGAAGCATTTCAGCAAAAAATTAAGGAACAGCCTGAACGTGCAAAACCAATCGAGGCCAAAGCAAAACAAGCAAGTTTGTTGGTAAAAGAACTGGACGATTATGTAGAATCCCTGAAAAAACAACTGGTTGAAAAAACAGGCGGTTTTGATGAAAACCTACAGGATTATAAAGGCCGGGACAACATAGATGTATCTTCGGATTTCATGATCAATAATAAAAATGGGATCAAGCTTCGTAAAAAAATAGATGAAACCCGTGAAAAATTAATTGGTTTGCTGGATGAGAAAGATCAGGCAAATACAAAATTAGCTTTGGCAACGACTGACCCTCCGCAGAAAAAAGGTTATGCTAAAGAAAGCTGGGAAGAAGCTTACTTTGGAGATGGTATCCCGATGGGAGCTACTATGACTTCTCTAAATAAAGTTCAGGCTGATGCAAAAAATGCAGAAAGCGAAGTAGTAAAAAAGATTTTAGGTAAAGTGGATCAGGCAGTTGTAAACCTGGATAAATTTGCTGCAGTTGCCGTAGCCCCAAGTAGTTATGTAATTGCTGGTCAGCCTTATACGGCACAAGTATTTCTAACAGCTTCTGATTCTAAGTCAAACCCTAATATTACAGTTGGTGGTTCTAAATTGCCTACTACGGATGGAAAAGGCACTTATTCTGTATCTACAAGCGGAGAAGGCGTACATACTTGGATAGGCACAATTACTGTAAAACAAAATGACGGAACAACTAAAACTTATAGTACGCCGCCGCAAACTTATCAGGTAGCACGTCCTTCGGCAGTGGTCTCTCCTGATAAAATGAATGTTTTGTATGTAGGTGTTCCAAACCCGATTTCTGTTTCTGCTCCGGGAATGTCCAAAGAAAAATTGCATTTAAGCATTAGTGGTGGCTCAATAAGCGGCTCAGCAGGTAAATTCGTTGCTACTGTTTCTTCACCAGGAACTACAGCTAAAATCACCGTTTCCGGTGAAACTTCTCCGGGGAAAAGTCAGGTTCTGGGTGTGCAGGAATTTAGGGTGAAAAGAATCCCGGATCCCAAAGCACAGTTTGCCGGAAAAAGTAGCGGAACAACTTCTGCCGGAAATATCAAAGCGCAAGACAGGGTTTTTGCAAAGCTGGAAAACTTTGATTTTGATGCAAAATTTAATGTTACCCGTTTTTCATTAACTGTAATTAAACCTCGCCAGGATGCAATAATTTTATCCGCTTCCGGGAGTGATCTTTCTGGTCCGATGCGTTCAGCTTTGGCTACCATTTCTCCAGGATCAAGTGTTGTGTTTGATAATATTATTGCTGTTGGCCCGGATGGTACGCAGCGTGGTTTAGATCCGATTGTATTGCATGCTAATTAAAGTTCGATGAAAAGAAACCTGGTTATTTTAGTTTTATGCCTGATCTGTGCAGGGTCATTTGCACAAACCCGTAAAAGGACGGCTACCAGAAGAACGGCTACCCGCAAAACTGCTGCTAAAAAATCTGTGGGCGCATCTGCAAAATCACAGGCTTTGGTAGATACCAGCAATGTTAAACCTTTTACAAGGCCGCAAGACGGATACTACAAACCGCAGGATGGCTATTATAAAAAAACCAGTATCTTAAATGCTAAAGTTACGCCTTATCAAAACCTGCGTGAAGCCGATGTGGCTTTTGCAAAAAGGATTTGGCGTGAAATTGATGTGCGGGAACGCATGAACCAATATTTGGTATCACCCAAAGCACGTTTGATTGATATTTTGATGGATGCCATTGCAAAAGGCGAGTTAAACGCGTATGATCCTGTTCCAAGCAAAGGTGATCCAAACGGTGATGAGTTTTCAGTTTTGCTGAAACCTGGTCAGGCGATGGCAAAAATGGCTGATAGTTCTTTAGTCGATAGTTTTGATAAAAATGGAGATAAAACAGGTTCTGTCATGAAGCCAGGTGAATTTAATCCGGATAGTGTAGTTAAGTTCAGGATTAAAGAAGACTGGATTTTTGACAAACAACGCTCCGTTTTTGAACCGCGAATTATCGGTCTTGCACCTATGATTAGAGTAAAAGCCGGTGGTTTAAACTTGGATTATCAGCCTGCATTCTGGATATATTTTCCCGAAGCCCGGAATATTTTGGTGACAAAAGAAGCCATGAACCGCCACAACGATGCCACAGGTTTGAGTTTTGATGATATTTTTATGAAGCGGATATTTTCAAGTTACATCGTCAAAGAATCGAACGATAAGGATGAACGGATTAAAGATTATGCACAGGGAATTGATAAGCTGTACGAATCAGAAAAAATTAAGAAATCATTGTTGAATTACGAACAGGATTTGTGGGTTTATTAATCCCATTTTTTACCCGATAAAAGAAGCATCGCCCTGCAAGATCAAACTTGCGGGGCTTTTTCTTGCGCAAAATATTCCAAAATTGCCTTTGCCTGTTTGGTGTTCACTACTTCCATTAGCATATCTTCCGTGGCTTCACGTACTCTTTTTACCGACTTAAAATAGGACAACAGCTTCTCGGAAGTTGTTTTACCAATTCCCGAAATGTTATCCAATTCAGTTACCAGCGTACTTTTGTTCCGTTTTTTCCGGTGTGCAGTGATGCCGAAACGGTGCGCTTCGTCCCGCAATTGCTGAATAATTTTTAACGTTTCAGATTTTTTGTCAAGGTACATTGGATATTGATCGCCGGGATAATACAACTCTTCCAAACGTTTTGCAATACCGATAATTGTTACTTTTTTATCAATATCCAGCTTTTTCAAGCTTTTCACGGAAGATGATAATTGTCCTTTTCCACCATCAATAATAATGAGTTGGGGCAATTCCTGCTGCTCGTCCAGCATTCGGCGATAACGGCGGAAAACTGCTTCTTCCATCGTGGCGAAATCATCTGGCCCTACTACTGTTTTTACATTAAAAAAACGGTAATCCTTTTTGGAAGGCTTGCCATCACGGAAAACCACAACTGCTGAAATCGGGAAAGAGCCTTGAAAGTTGGAGTTATCAAAACATTCAATGTGCCGCGGCAACTGGTTCAATCGCAAATCCTTCATCATCTGCGTGAGCAAGCGGTCTGTCCGCACATCAGGATTCAGTTTTTCGTATTGATCAATCTTTCCACGCTTAAAAAATTGTACGTTTTTCTGCGACAAATCCAGCAGTTTCTTCTTTTCGCCCAGTTTTGGAACGGTAAATTTAATGGAAGAATTTTCATCAACATTCATCTCAAACGGTACAATCACTTCTTTGGATTGACTATTATAACGCGTTCGAAACTCTGAAATAGCGATACTCAGCAATTCTTCATCCGTTTCTTCCAACTGTTTTTTAAGTTCGATAGTTTGAGTTTGGATGATTACACCATTCATCACCTTCAAAAAATTTACAAAAGCATATTTTTCTTCGGAAGCAATACTAAAAACATCCACATCTGTGATGGAAGAATTGACCACCGTAGATTTGCTCTGATAATTATCCAGCAGATCAAATTTCCGTTTCAGTTTGTGTGCCGCTTCAAAATCAAGGTTCATGGCTGCCTGCTCCATCTGGTCTTTCAATTGACGAATAACAGCACCGGTTTTCCCGTTCAAAATATCTTTAATTTCTTCAATATTGTTTTGATAGTCCGGTTCTGATTGAAACTTCTGGCAAGGCCCTTTGCAGTTTCCCAGCTGATATTCCAAACAAACTTTAAATTTTCCGGCATCAATATTTTGTGGAGTGAGGGCAAGATTACAGGTTCTAAGCGGATAAGTTTCACGGATCAGATCCAAAATCGTGTGCATCATGCTGATCGAAGCATAAGGCCCAAGATATTTGGAGCCATCGCGGATGATCCTCCTCGTCCAGAAAATACGCGGAAAACGTTCATTTTTAACCACCAGCCAGGGATAAGTTTTATCATCCTTCAGCAGCACATTGTAGCGCGGCTGATGCTTTTTGATCAAGCTGTTTTCCAGCAGCCAGGCATCAATTTCGGTGTCCACAATGGTAAAAGTGATCTTCCTGATTTTGGAAACCAGCATTTTGGTTTTGCCGTTGCCGCTTAAAACATCTTTGTTGAAATAAGAACTGACCCTATTTTTTAAGTCTTTAGCTTTGCCGATGTAGATGATAACGTTCTCATCATTCCAGTACTGATAAACGCCTGGTTTGTGCGGAATATCTTTCAGTGCTTCTTTATAATCAAAATTACTCATGCCCGTCTTTTCGCTTGCTTCTTTTATGCCTATAAGTTTATGCCGATAAAAACAGTACCGGTTAAAAGCCTAATTGTTTATCTACTTCAGTTTTTTGCTGTTGTTGCTGAGAATAAGCACCGCAATCCATCGTGATGCTGACACCATTTTTGGGCGGATCAAAATCTACGTTCTTTTTGATGCCCAGGCTGGAATTGGCATAAATCTTCTTCATATAAAGCGCAAAAATTGGCAAAGCCGTATTGGCACCTTCACCCAAATCTGTCGAGCGGAAATGGAGCTGCATATCCTCACAACCCGTCCAAACGCCGGTAACTAATTGCGGCGTGATCCCAATAAACCAGCCATCAGAATTATTTTGCGTGGTACCGGTTTTGCCGCCAATCGGGTTGGTCAAACCGTATTTGCTTCTCAAACGCCAGCCGGTCCCTTCCTGGATAACGCCTTTTAGCATATACGTCATTACGTAAGCGGTTTGCTCGTTCATGGCAACTACCACTTTCGGTTTCCGATCGAATAGCACGTTGCCATTTTTGTCTTCCACACGAAGTAAAAAAGTCGGTTCCGTCCAAACACCGTGATTTGCAAAAACTGAATAAGCTGCCGTCATATCAAAAACAGACGCATCAAATGTTCCTAAAACGATGGATGGATAAGGTTGTAAATTTGGACTGTTCACGCCCATTTTTTTAATCAGGTTAACAACCGATGTTGGCCCGACTACCTGCATCATATTAGCAGCAATCCAGTTATGCGATATAGCCAGAGCTTTACGCAGGCTTAAAGAAGCATAAATATTATCTTTTGCAGGAGAAGATGGCGTCCAGGCTTTGCCATCCGTAACGATTGTAACGGGTTCAACCGGGACTTCCATACAAGGCGACATGCCATTATCAATCGCAACCGCATAAGTAAAAGGTTTGGCCGTAGAACCCACTTGCCGTGTGCCCATTTTTACCTGATCATATTTAAAATGCTCAAAATTATCGCCGCCAACCCAAGCTTTAATGTAGCCGGTTGTCGGATCCATTGACATCAACGCATTGCGCAAAATCAGCTTGGTGTAAACGATGGAATCAATCGGTTTCATCGTGGTATCGATACTTCCTTTCCAGGTGAAAAGGTTCATTTTTGCCGGTGTGTTAAAATCAGTCCGGATTTCTTCATCTGATTTTCCATCCTGTTTCAACATCCGGTAACGGTCAGAACGGTGCATGCCCTGATCTAGAATAGTCTTGAAATCCGGGATTTCTTTCCACAAACTGTGGCCTCTCCAATGATTATTAAACTGAACTTGTAGCTGGCGCATATATTCGCGCTGTGCCTGCTCGGCATAATCCTGCATCTGGTAATTGATGGTGGTATATATTCTCAAACCATCCCGATCCAGATCATAAGGCGTACCATCAGCTTTGGTTATGGATTGATCAATGAGCGTTTTTTGTATGTCTTTTTTCAAAACCGCGCGAAAGTAGGTGGCCAAGCCATCATTATTATCGATTGGGTTAAAGTGCAAACCAAGCGGTTTTGCTTTTTCTTCTTCCACCTGTCCTTCACTCAAAAAATTTTCATCCGCCATTCTTTTCAGCACAAAATTTCGTCTTTTCAGCGCATTTTCCGGGTGATTGATAGGCGAATAAATGCCTGGACCGTTTACCATGCCAATCAAAAGCGCAGCTTGGTTCGGCGTCAGTTGAGCAGGTGTAACGCCAAAATAAGTGCGCGCGGCTGATTTGATACCGAACGTATTGTAAGCTCCAAAATCAACCGTGTTCAGGTACATCGTCAGGATTTCTTCCTTCGTATAATTTCGTTCGATCTTCACAGCCGTAATCCATTCCTGCATTTTCTGGATGATGCGTTTAAAAGGATTGTGCGCCCGTTCAGAAAATAAGTTCAAAGCCAATTGCTGCGTAATCGTGCTTCCGCCTTGTTTTTTGCCGATGAGATTATAAAAAATAATGGAAAAAACACGCCGAAAATCAATCCCGGAATGATCATAAAAACGTGTGTCTTCTGTTGCGATCAAAGCATGAACAATATTCGGCGATACTTCATTGTAAGTTACATTTGATCGGTTTTGAACATAATAAGTTCCCAGCGGCTGTTTATCTTCTGATAAAATCTCACTCGCCAGATTACTTTTCGGGTTTTCCAGATCCCGGAAGGAAGGCAGTTTTCCAAAAAACTGGAAAGCAACAGCTGTAAACAGCAAAACAAAAAAGAAAAACACACCGGCAACCAGTTTCCAAAAGTTAATATTGTAACGGCGAAAATCCGATTGGGGCGATTTGGTTTGGGTTGATAAATAGGATTTGGCAGGTTCTTTATAACGCATCAGAGATAATTAGCTTGATAAAACTCAAAATAGCTGTCGAGTAATTTTGAGTTGGCTAATTTATCCAGATTTTTCCGGCTGATAATAAAGAAATTATATTTCTCTGCCGGAACTTTCATAATTTCAGGCAAAAGCGGTACAATCCGGCGCGCATAATTTTTTGCTTCTCCCACAGAATAAAAACGGCCAGTGTAAATGAGGTTGTTTTGGCCAACTTCTTTCAGCTGATGTTTAAGCGGCGTATCCGGATAATTGGCGCGGTTAAACTGCCCGATACCAAAACGCGAAGGTGCCAAATTGTTAAAGCCTTTTACGTTGACCACAAAATAAATTTCTGTACTGTCGGCCATGTTAAAAATGCCTGATGCTTCTTTTATCGTACTTTTTTTGGTGTTCGGCAGGGAAACAATTGCCTGATTGGTTAAAGCATTTGTTGTACCCGAAACCGCATTTTTTTGTTGTGCCGATAAAACCGCCGGTGCCACAGGTTGAGCTATTTCCTGAGCAGGATTTGGCATGGTGGCAACTGGTTGATGCATAAAGCGTTCCTGCGAAAACGGGATTTCGTTAGGGTCGCTATCAATCAAAGCAAAAGGACGGGCAGCAATTACAGCGTGGTTGGCATTGATAAAAAGCAAATGCTGCTTCACCAAAGGCGTAACCAGGCGGTCGTCAGGATATTGGGTAATGATCTGCTGTAATTCCTGCTGAAAAGGTTCCAGTTTTTGCTGATGGCCCAAAGCAATCGTTTTTAAATAAGCCAGTTGTGCGGCTTGTTTGTTCTGCGGATTGATTTTCAAAGCCGAATCCGTCCGCGTAATTACCTGATCGTATTGCCGCTTCCGGTAAAAATCATACACATTATTATAAAAAGTATTTTGCTGTGCATCGTTTGTCAGCATTTTTTTGCCGTATTCCGGGTCAAGGATGATTTGGGCATACTGCGTTTGCGGGTAGTTTTTCAGCAATAAATTCCGGTACTTTTCAGCTTGCGGTTGGTTGTGTTCATCTGTGTACAAACGGTACAAGCTGTAATAAATAACGGGCAGGTTGTTGTTCTCCGGAAAACGTTTCAGCAAATATTCATAGGTGTTAATAGATTCGGTATTATCAGCCAGAATATCCTTGTAAAAACCGGCAATATCTGCATAAGCATTAAAAATAATATTGTTGGATTGCTGCAGCAAAGCCGGTGTGAGCGGAATGCTGTTAATTAATTGCTGCTTAAAAGTAGCTGCGCCCGGCGAAGCCAGCTGCGGTGCCTGCACAGTTTGCACCAGATCAGGATCGGAAACGCTGTTGGGATTATTGTTGACCGTGGCCACCGTGCGCGAACTAATGCGCCAGTTGTCTTCCAGCCGGCGTTTCCCCCAAACCGTTAAAAAACTGGACAAACCCTGGTTTACTGCTTCGGGATTGTAAAAGTAGAACGAATTTGAGCTTCTGTTGGCTGTTGAAACCACGTTGCCACTATTGATCGTTGGGTTGATGCGAACCGGTGCATCTTGCTGCTGGATCACTTCCTGATCAACCATTAAATTGATCCGGGCCGTCCGGTCTGCTGCATTCATTTTCGCCAAAGCTTGAAGCGTATCCTGCTGTGCGATAATCTGAAAACGACTGGCCAGCAACTGCAAATTGTTAGCTTTTTTCAGGATTTGCTGATAACCGGGGTAAGAAGTCGACAGGTTGAGCAACGTGCTGTCGTAATATTTTTTAGCCTGAACATAATCCGTTTTGTATTTAAAATTGATGTCGGCCAGGCGCAGGTATGACAATCCTTTTTGCTTCTGGTTGCGCGTACTGTTTTTAACAGACAATTTATAGTTTGCAATTGCCGGATCAATTTTCTGCGAAGCCAAAGCCGCTTCACCCATCTGAAAATAAATCTGGTCGATAAAATCCAGATTTTTGTCATCTTTTAGCAACGTGCGCAGACGGGTAATCCGGTCTGTTGGCTGCCCGTCCTGCTTTTCCTCAATCCGTAAACTATTTAGTGTTGCATTAAAAGCAAGCTCAAAGGAAGCATTGCTGTGCACCACTTTAGAATAGGATTTATACGCATCAGCCGGTTTTTTATTTGCTTCCTGCAACTGCGCCAGGATAAAAGTCCAGCGGATGCGCCTGAACTTATCACTTGCCAAGTCCACTGCCTGCACGGCCAGTTTTTCCGCCTGTTCGTAATTTC
>JAABUT010000726.1_pt1 | contig 46356 bp, 53 predicted proteins | sample 5559281 | NCBI WGS metagenome assembly JAABUT01 (sample SAMN10711880, study PRJNA513359) | rock metagenome | isolation source: Antarctica rocks | place: Antarctica: Victoria Land, Ricker Hills nord | collected 2016-01-04
AACGAAATATTGTCTCAGTATGACGATGAAGATATTCTACATTCAATGATCTTTTATAGCAATGTTACAATTCTAGCTACGCATCTATGTTGATAGCTATGTTGATGACTATGTTGATGACTATGTTTCTGACTATCGTCAATCGCTCGTCACTAGACTATTGAGTTGTTTCAAAGTTAACTCTATTCAGAATTAGCTTATGTTCTTCTGAGTCATATAGATAGTTGATTCTTTTCTTCTAGATACTTTTCTTTCTTAGCATTTATATACTCGTTACATTACACTCATATGACTCGATCTATGCTGATCTCTAACAAGCAAGAACATGATTTTCGCAGAATGTAACTACGAAATCTATGACAAGAAACTGCTGATCATCATTTGCTGCTTGAAGCACTGATATTTTGAATTGAAATGTATGAATATTTTAATCAAGATCTTCATCGATCATCTGAATTTGAAGTACTTCATGATCATTAAAGAACTGATCAGACAACAAGCTAAATGAGCTGAGAAGTTATCTGAATATAACTTCAAGATCATATATCAGTTGAAAAAACAGAATTTGAAAGTTGACGTGCTGATCAGAATGTCAAACGTCAAGTCAGTTGAAGCAAATGATGATTGTAAGCTATATCAGCATCAGATGCTACTGTCAAAAGACAGATTTGAACTTCAATTAATAAAAGATGATCAGAAAGTTGATCAAGATCTGACTCAAATCTTGCTCAGATCTGATTCAGAATCTGATTCAGATTTAAAACTTGAATCAAAAGTTAATCAAAATTCGATTAAAAAGATGATTTCTATTCAGAATCAGATTATAGTTGAAAATCAAACGAATCAACTGTGCTTCAATATTCAAATAATCATGAAACAGAATAGAAAGACTTGTCAAGATATTGATTTAAACAATTGCAAGATACTTGATGAAGTACTTTGAAAAGATGATAAACTATGAGTTTCTCAGTCAATGATTACTTTATTGATAAGAAAAGCATATGATCTTTCAATCAATGATCATTCTGACATGAATTGAACGTTGAACTTGCTGAGATGATCATATTGCTGATCAAAGATGAGAATGACAATCAAACGCTACATTTGAAACTGTTACATTTATCATAAATTAAAAGCATCAAGAGATTGAATCAATGAACTGCTGAAGTCATTGCTCATACTTGAGCAGCAATGACAAAACATATCATTAGACTTCATTATTAATCTATCAGAAAATGATGAAAGCAACATGATTCTGACAGTCATAAATCGATTGTCTAAGAAACGACACTATATATTATGTTGATCAGATGACGAAGAAATCTTCGCAGAATAAATAGTCAAGCTACTGTTGATATAAATCTTCAGAACTCATGAACTATCAAGATCAATAGTGTTCAATCGTGATTTGCAATTCATATCAATTGTCTGAAAATCTCTATGTCTGAGACTAAACATCAAGATAAAATTATTCATTGATTATCATTCTCAGATTGATGATCAGACAGAAAGAATGAATCAGAATGTAGAATAATATCTACGAAGCTACTGCTCATATATGCAAGATGATTGATTCATCTGATTATTCATGATCAAATTCATTGATAACAATGCTATTTCATCATCAATTGAATAGTCAACGTTCTTTCTGAATAAGAGCTTTCACTTTCATATGAGCTTCAATTTGAACTCAATTGAATATGAGATCACTCAAGCTAGAATCGAAGCAGACAAAGCAAAGAATATATTTGAACACATGAAATGATCACTAGCATTGATCAAGCAAGTCTTGACAAGAATCAGAATCACAATGAAGAAACAGATTAATAAACATTGAAAGAAAATGATCTACAAGATAAATGACATAATGTTTCTGAATTCTAGAAACATAATGATCTCATGATCATCAAAGAAGCTAAACGATAAAATGCTAAAACTCTTCAAGATTTTGATTGAGATTAAACATGCTTATCAACTGAAACTCTCATTGACTATGAAGATACATTCGAAGTTTGCATCAAATCTGCTGCAACTAGATTTGAAAAACTCTTTGAATGAACAATGAAATGAATCATTTAACTCTATAATGATCAACGACGAAGATGAATGAAAGATGAAGAACATACTGAACTTCAGACACTACAAACGAGATAAACAACTACAATATCATGTCAATTGAAAAAAATACAACGTCGATCTACATTAATACAACGTTGATTAAAGTGAATTCAAAGAATGTCAGAAGATTGTAAATGACTTTCATGAATGATATTTAAACAAGTCAAGATAGAAATTAACTTAAGAAAGATTAATCAAACTGCAGTAATGAGAACATTGCTAAATGAAGAGAGAAAATAATGTTGCGATTGTGCACTTTGAATTAATCTAACATAAATCATGTCAAACTATCATAGACTAGTATAGAATTGATGTTGACATGCTAGTGATCTAGCGTGTCTTTGTGAGTAAAACTCACGACATGTTGCATCTTCTTTCTTCTTCAGCTTTGAACTTCTAGTTAGAATATACTCATATGATTCACTTTATGCAGACTCATAACAATTATCTTGTTGAATAAATGAAATCTTTGTGCTGAAATTGCATTAATGCCTGTGATGCATTTCTTGTATTTTTCTCATCATTGCTTTCATTGATCTTTATGATATAATGCTATTGTAACATTATTGCTTGTTGAAATTATTATAAACAGATTAAATCATTTGCTTCTAGATTGCATTCTTGCATTTTCTTGAATAAATGTGTTCAGAAGCACTATTTTCTTGATGACAAAAGAGCAAGAAATGAGATGATTAATTCTCATCAGTTGAGCGCATATGAGTTTGCATGCTCATCTAGTCTCTTGCATTCTGTCGTTGACTCAACTGCATAATGTGACTTTATTCTGCAGCATGTTCAGATGAACATGCAGCGAACTTATGTACATTTTGATCTTTAGCATTTCAATGCTTACTCTTTTGAATGCTTTTGCAACGTAATGTAAAGTCTGATTTTACAAAGTTTCTAATCTGCATTTCTTATCTGACAGTTCTTTCTCTTTGTCACGCTGATGTCAGATTGATGCTCATAATAATATGATTTAAATATTAAAAAATATTAATAAAATAAATATCATGTTGAAAGTTCAGCAAACTAGTTTACAGAAAAACATAAGAAATAAGAACATGATTATATATTATTTGAAAATTACTTTTAAATTTTTTTCTTCTTCATTAAGTGCATGCAGTCTATGACTATGACACTGTCTAGACGCTGTATGTATGCTAGATTACATGTAATCTGATCAAAGTCGCTGCTTTATATCTTCTCATTGATCAATCGCATCGATAGTTTGCGCATACAAGCACTCTCTCTCAATTCTCATCATTGTACTTTCGTTTTTCTTTGTTTCTTCGCACTCTTAATGTTCTACTCTTTCGTTTCTAATAGTCATTTTCTCGTCGCAATTCGAGTATTTTTCAAATACTTTAGTGTTGTGATTCTTTCAATTTTGATGATGAACAGTGTCAATATAGTGTCTGTGTTTTTGAGCTGAGCTTTTTTCTTAAGCTTTATCTGCTCTGCTCTATAATGTCTGCAATTCAGCAGTAAATGCTTCGACGTTTGTCTTGCATTGCATTTTTCATAGCATTTGTTCAAATTATTCTCTGATAATCGATGCAAATAGCTCTTGAAATAGTCATGTTTCATTTTCAGTTGAATAAAGGTTGAAAACGTTAGTCTATCGATTTTTCTCATCTTTTTTAGTGATTTATGACTTAAATTCACATTCAATATGTGCTTTTGATACTGATTTTCCTTCTTGATGCTGCTTTTTCAGACATTTAATCATTGTAATTTCGTCTTCTTGCAAATTTGCTTTTTGACGAAGCTTATGATGATTGCTTTCATGTTGTCGATAACTGATAATTCTTGAGCAGCGCTTTTGATCAATTGATCTGCTTTTTCGTTTTCAATAATGCTCTTGCAACTCGATATTCACTGTATGCAAATTTGACACTAATTCTGACGTAAATTGATCAAGTTTTGTCGTATGTCATCGAATAACTTTACATTGACGTTGCTCTTTGCGTTTAGTCTTTGCAAAGTCATTTGACTGTCTGTGTACACTCAAATTTCGCTGTTTTTAAGTACTTTTTCGCTGCATATTGCAATTGCATCGCTAATAGCTTGCAGTTTCACTTTCGTTGTGATTATTTTGTCATAAACGCTTGTTGCTTTGCTGTATCTGACGAGTTCATGCGTGAATATCACTGTCGTTTCAGTTTCAGTTTTGATCTCTGCTATCTTTTTTCGAATTTGCGATGCGTCAATATACATCACTATGTTTTTCGCCTTTTTGATAATTCTTTCTAATTTTCTGTAGTGCAAATTAATCATTTCGCGAATTTCGCTTTTTGCAAATTCGATTTGAATTCTTGCTAAATGCTCGATTTCTTGACCTCATGATTTCTTGAAGTGAGAAATTTCGATTTCTTTTATTGAATTCAGTGTTTTTTGCACTTTGTTCAATATTCGATATATCTGCATAAGTCTGTCTTTCCACTTCTTGACTTTTCAAGGTAAATTCTTCTTCATCTCGTTTCAGTTCAGATATTTCGATGCGTTCAGATCTAGATTCAATTCAATAAAGTATTGAGATGAGTACAAAATAAATGTTCTTTTTCTGATAGAGTGTTTTTTCGATAACTCAACTATTTAAATTGCATAGTTCTTGCACTTTTGATCTAATTGCATCTTCACTGACGAGATTTAATTACTTTTAATTAACAAAGTACTTTTATTCTTGAAAATTAAACTTTAAAGTTAATTAAGTTATTAAACTTATTTTTGTTTAAAGATTCATCATAAAATGTAAATAATTGACTGTCATGAATGTAAAATAAATTGAAGATGAATAATAATAAATTCATACACTCTTGTGACATTGATTAAGTCAACTCATGAGAGATTCTATGCTATTTATCTCAAGTGAGCAAAACTCTCTGAGGTAGAAAATCACTCGCTGTCTATACAATTGCTTTACGCAGTCGAAACTATCATTATGAGACTTTGTATCAAATTAGTTCGCGTTGATTGCACGTTAAAAAATGAGTAACTCAGTCACTTTAAATTGCTTCAGAAGCTTCGTTTTCATCATCATTCTTGCAGCTGCTCTGAGACTCTTCATGATAGCAATGATTATTCAATAGTTTGAGAAGTCGATGTCTCATAGCATTCTTGATTGCAAATGCAATCAGTTTGAGCAGTGCATGAATACATGTTTCATTGTTTGATGATTTCAGTTGCAATCACATTACATATTATCTGCATCTGAAACGTTTCTGAAGTGCAGATAAGTATTCAGATCTATGCATTCAATTCTGATGTGAATGATGAAAGTGTTTTCAATCTTCTGAAGATCATTTCACATCTTTATCATTTTGTTGAACAAATGCAATCTTTGTGTTGAGATGATGTGAACATCTGCAATGTGTTTTCTATATTTTTTTCATCATTGCTTTCATTAACTTTTGTGAAACTGCGCTATTGCGATGCTGTCACTAGTTGAAATCGTTGCAGCGAAAGTTAATTGCTTGTGTCTTGACTGTATTTTCACATCTTCTTGAATTGAGTTGTTCAGAAGCATCACTTTCTTGATGATAAAAGAGCGAGAGATGATGCAATTGACACTCATCAGATGAACGCATATCAATTTGCATGCTTATCTGATTTTCTGTGTATGATCATTGACTCAACTGCGTAACGTGATCTTGTTTTGCAGCATGTTCAGATGAACATGCAGCGAGCTTATGTACATTTCTGCTTTGATTCTGTAGTGTTTCAAGTCTGCATTCTTTGTTTAACAATTCTTTCTCTTTTTCTCACTGATATCAGACTGAAGCTTTGAATGCAATTTCTGATCTTACTACTGCTGAGTATATCTGTCTTGCTTTTGTGAAGATTGCTTCTCATGTGAAAACTTTAAGTCAACTAAGTGCTAGCATTCATGTGATGTGATTCACTTCAATTTGATGAAGATGCGCGTCTCATTGCAATTTCATGTTCAGTTGTACTTTTAAAACTCGCACGTCTGATTTCAACTTAATAACTGAGCTTTCTATTTATATGCTAGTCATCATGTCAAACTTCTTTGATTTTCTGATGAAGTGTGTAAATTCATACTTTTCTGATGCAAATGTTGCATCATGAATGCAAACTCATTTTGCACAAATATTGTGTACTTTGCTCAGTGTTCTGCAAATTTCTTCAATGAATTTATCATATGCTAGAATGTTAATGTCATTTACAAAGTTGAGCACTTCAATCTTAATTCTCAATGCTTTGCACTTTTTAATCAGACTTGCGTTGAAGAATAGAAAGAGAATCAATGAAATGAAAGATCTTTGTGATATGTTTGCATTTATCTTGCATATGTCATTCATTTGCTCATTGAATTTCAGCGATGTTTTTCGATTCTCAAGAAAGCTGCATGCTCATTCAACTATGTAGTTTGAAGTTCTTTTCATTTTCAGAGTATGCAGAAGTCTGATGTGCAAGACTTGATTGAATGCTTCAACAATATTTAAACTTAGCATGAACACTACGTATTTGATTTTGCAGTCTTATACTGTGTGAATCTGATTTACTAGTAGATTTAATGTCAAGATCATGAATTGTTTGCATCTTACTCTCATTTGAGCATCGAATAGCATGTGATGAGTCTCAGCTATGTCACTCAATCTTTTAATCATGATTGACTTCAGAGCTTTGCTTATGATATCAAGCAGAGCAATGAATCAATATGTTTTTGAATCAGTATAATTGCTCTTCTTTGATTTTCATAGTACTATCATTTGAGCTTTTTTGAACTGCTTCGAATGATATCTGTGTATTACACATGCGTTGAATAAACTCATCAGTATTAAGATCAGTTCTGCAAGATTTGTCTGCAACACTTTGTTTAAAATGTCTGAAACATTTAATGCTTTGTCTGCTTTTACTCTTTTAATTGTTTGTCTCACTTCTTCTTTTGAAATGTGTAAATCAGATGTCACTGTCAAAAGTATAAATGAGTCTGTGATGTTATTGATGTTTGTCTGAAAGAATCAGAAAAAGAATTTTTCTCGCAATATCTCGATTTTTTTCTTGAACGTCATTGTCATTTGATCAATGTCACTTCACTTCAATGACAAAAACTGAGAAAGTTTTTTAGATAGCTGACTTTTGATTCTGACTCATTTTGCAAAGCATCATATTGACTTGAGTGCATCGCTCAGCTCATGCATTTGTAATTTGAAATGTGCATGCTTTGCTTGTTGAATGATCTTGTTTTTATGATCATTGTGTTTCAGATATTCATTTCACGCATCTAGTGTGCTCTGTATTTTTCATACAATTCACAGTCATCTTGATTTCATTACTATCTTCAAGCAGTTTAAATTTCAGAAGTTCTTTGCTTAACTTAATGACTTTGTCAAGAAAGTAAATTTCTCAATGATTTTCTGTAACATCTTGATAACTTTGCACATTCTTTCGTTCATCATTATCTTGTTGTTCAAAGAACGATTTAATGAAAGATGCATATGCAGATACGCGCTCAATGCTTCTGTGTTCATTTTCTTTCATAATCATTGAGTTGAAGACTGTACTGAAGTTGTTTATAAACATAGTTCTATAACAATCAAAAGATGATTCGATTCTTGATGCAGATCAATGCGTACTTTGCACTTGCATGTCATGAACTGTATTTTCTCGCTGCTAAAGATCAGATCAATAGTTGTAAACTGATTATGAGTCTTGCAAGTAATAATATCTGATTTCAGCAATAATTTCAGCTTAGCGTTAGTAATGATTTCAAGTAAACTGTTGATCGCTGCATGTTGAGTGAAGCATTTTCATTTCTCTCAGTGAGAATGATGTAGATTGAAATCTTTTATGATCAGTTGTTTGCAATTATCTTTGAGTAACTCGCTTAAGCAAGAAATGATTGAAGATTTCTCTGTCAATGTAGAGAACAGTGAACATGAGTTGTAAATGTTTATAAGTTGCAACATCTGCATTTCATCATCTGTGTTGTAAGTTAATATTCTGATTGAGCAAATGTCTGACTCAACTGTTTCTATCATTCATTGATTGAGTCTTAAGCATTTATTCACATATATGCATGTTCTTGACTGTGATGACGTGTTTTTCACTAAATAAAAGAAGTTGTGAGCTGAGTTAAATGATTGAATATCATTAATGTTGCAACTCTGCTTCTGTATGATTACAATGTCAAAATCATGAACTTTTCTGTCAATTAAAAATGATTTCTGAATTTTCAATGATTTTCTGATGTTATACTGCAGTATTTGTAGAAAAGATTGTTTTATCATAAAGTTATTTGTAGCTGTTGTTGACTTTGTAAAAAGAAGACTCTTTGAATGCTTTCAATCATTGTGAGTCTGTTTCATCTTCTGATTTGTCATTTCTGACTCTGCTTGAGCGACGTCTCATCTGAGTCGCTACTCATGCAAGAGAAATGATTGACACGTCTTTTCTTGACTTCTATCATCTATCATGTTGATTCATGAGCGACTAGACTGCGTGTTTTCAGCACAACTGTCGTTGAGCTCAACAAGTTCGCTGAACTGAAAGAATTCATGAACTTCGAAGAGTTCATTGAATCTGCAGAGCTTGAAAACAGCAAAGAGTTCAAGAATTGCAAGAATGTGCAATTGTATTTAGATGCTTCTGAATATTTGAATGATCTGTTTCTATAGATTTTAAACGCTTGTTTCATTTGCTGTTGTCATTTGAAACAAATGCATCTTCAGAGTTCATGATTTTCGTTGCAGTTAGCACAACGTCTTCTATTCAAAAACATCATGCACTTCTCAATGTGATGTTTATCTGTACACTTGATGCAGCGTTGATTCTTCTTGCAGAATTTGATCATGTGATCAAATTTCTGACATCTGAAGCACTGTATGATGTGACAGTTCTTCTCAAACAGCTCACATGCACATTTATGATATGCATTTAACATACTTACATTCATCAGTTGATTTATCATCGCTTTGATTGCTATCTTTACGATGAGTGATGAATGAATCTTTTCGCTCTTTGCTACTTTCTTGAGTCAGACTATTCTTAGAATCTTCAGATTCTCATGAAGTCTTGTGTTATTCTTTATCAGCTTTCTAATGACTTTCTTCTGATTGCTCATGTTGATTGTAGTGCACATCTCATGTGTCAGCACTGCAAAGATTCATTGCAATATGCATGTTAAGTTTGCAATTTCTTTTACTCACTTTTAAGTCTTTTTCAGATTTGCTCATGCGTCTGAGCTGACTGCATGAAGAAAGATGTCTTCATTACTCAGCTTGCAAAGAGACACAATCAAATTTCATTGACTTGTTGACACGTCTGCTATTCTTTGAAGAATCTGCTTGATGATCTTCTTCTGCATCTTTTCTATTTCTTCTCTGTTTGCTATCTTTATCATGATTTTGCATCTCTTGCGAAGCGATAATGATTTCTCTTTGAAACGTTGCTTTCTCATTGATAATTCTTCTCTTGTCACGTTTACTCATGACATGATTTTCAATGAGAAATGCATATTTTTCTATATTTGTAACTGCTTGCTTAGCAGTTGAACTGATGTCTTCAGTTTCTGCACGTTTTTTGCAATGAATGCATTCTGAGTCATATGATGTTTTTCTTCTGAATCGAGTTGAAGACGATGCATCAGCTTCAGTGCTATTTCTTTTCATAAGTAATCTTTGCTCATCTCTTTCTCTAACGTTGATGTCTTTATTAGTAAATCAATAATGTCAACTATTTTCTCTTCATCATTGCATAAGCGTTGCAATCTCGCGTCGCTGTTTTCTTATGACATGTCAACGTTGCTTGCAATCATCTTTGAACTTGCATTGCTGCAACTCGTGCAATTCATCGTTGTTTGATCATTCTCTAGATTCGCTCTGTCTTGCATGTAGTGCTCTTTTTCAAGATTTATTGTGCGCATGTTGTGATTGTTTTTATAATAATAATAAGTTGAAGATGAACAAGAATTACTTTTTTATTAAAAAGTTATATAATAATTAAGTTTTTTTTATTCTTACTTGATTCAACACTCATTATGAGTCTATGCAAGATTTTATATACTGTAGCGAATGCTGCGTTAACGCAGCATTCTTTTTATATCAAAAATCATTTCTTTCTGCACTCTATACTATAACTGTTCTTAATGCAAGAACTTTATAAGTTTGTTTCTTCTTTATTTCTTCTTTCTTTCATTTGACTCTTTGATGACATCACAGCTTGAAATTGATTCAGTATGCTCATTAAGAGTATCATTTGAATGATTGTTATTACTGCGCTCACGATTTTTAAAAGCTTTCTTAAGTTCATGATGTTCTCTTTTTATTGCATTGCTTTTCATTCTACTTTTCATCTGAGACATGTTAATAAAACATGCTTGATCAACATTTGATCTCTGTCACACTTGCACATCATCATAGCAATATTAAATATTTATCTCTCATGTAGAAATTGATTGAAGTTAATTTTTCTCATGCGTAGCTGCGTCAATAATGCGCTGTGAGACTTTGCATGATTTTTATGTAGATGCAGATGCTGATGAGTTATTTCTGATGTCAGATATTGAAAATGAGCTGCGTTGAATTTCTCTCTTCAGACTACTCTTCATGTTTATCTGATTTGTTTCTGTATGAGTGTCAGTTGTGTCATTATCTCAATGCATTAATGCTTAATCAGCAATAAAGATAACTTATGTGCATCATTAATCATTTTATCTGCTGCTTCATTTTCAAGCACTTTTGCATGTTTTGTCACTCAATGTAACTTCAGTGTGACTTCTTAAGATTGAATGTTCTCATGTGCAGTTTGAATTTATCACAGATGTGTTTGATCTTTTATTGATGTCATGATTTTCATTGTTTTCAGAAAGATCTGATTATCACTGTATATCTTGCATATCTTTTCAGAACACTCTTGATTCACTATTACTACGTTTGCAAAATGTTTCATCTTTACAATTAATTCTTTCAATTCATCATGATGAGTGATGATTAAAGTTGATTCTTTCAATATTTTATTTAACTTTTAGTTCATTCTCATCATGATCACTGTAACATCATCTTTGCTATTATTATCATTCAAGTAAACTCTTTGCTTTGACATGAATATGTCAAGATTATGTTATCTTATTGACATTTTCTTGTTTATGATTATAATTATTTTTGATGATTCTGATCAGAAAGTCACTGTGTAAAAATGTCTTATGCAGCTTTGATTTTCAATCTCTTTTGAGTATCAAGTCATTGCGAATTTGATACATTGTCATCTCAATAACTTCATCTGATTTTCAAGAGTTCATGTTTGTTATTGATCTTTGTATCAGCTTTCATAAGTGAATATTTATTAACATCATGTTTATTTTCATTTGTAAAGTCTTTGTTAATATTGCATGATAAACATTAATGATTTATCATAATGTTCTTTCTTGCATTGATCTTAGCTTAACATTCAGACTCTTTCAATGATCTTTCACTTTTTGTGATGTATATCATATAATGACTTCATGACTAAGCAGAGAGCACGTCATTGCAAAGTATATTTGCTTACTCATCATCATTGATGAGGCTTAAGTAAATTCAATGATTGTCTGCATGATCTCTTATTTAATCACTAGTTTTGCTTCAACATGACACATGTAAATTGCTCATTTCAACTTAAAGTTCAGTTGAATTCTCAAAACTTTGATATTTGATTTCAAGTTGATCTGATGTTTCATCAGCTTTATATCAACTTTCATATTGAATCATTTAAAAGTTCTTGTAAAGTGAATCAACTTATGCTTTGTTATTAAGAATTTAATGTCATGCATTTTTGATCACTGTTCACATTTATTATAAATCTTGCTAAAAACTTTGCAGTTGCATTTTATAAACTCTTTATATGTCAAGATATTGATATCATTTACAAAGTTTGTGAAGTTAGTTCTTAACTTAATGTCATTACATGCTTTTAACAAGTTTGCATTGTAAAATAAATATGATATTAATGATAGTGAAGAATCTTGTGATATATTGATGTTCATGCTGCATTTCATCATTGTATAATCATTAATTGTGATCATGATGTGTTAATCTTTCAGAAAGTTCTTCACAAACTTAAGAAACAGTCTAGAAACTTTTCTCTTCTTTATGTTGTATAAAAGTCTGCTGTGCATCATATTGTCAAATGCATTCTTCTCATTCAGATTCAGCAGTAAAACTACTTTTCTTCTTGTGTCACTTCACACGGTATATATCTTTTCTGTAATTAGTTGTAAAGTTGTATCTGTTAATCTGTGCTTGCAAACTCTCATTTGAATATTCAATATTGAATCACAGACTTTTATAATATTTTGCAAATATTCAAATACAATGAACTTCAATACTTTGCTCAGTATGTTGAGTAACACAATTAATTTATATATTTTTGCATTGAAGTAATCTTTCTTGTTTGACTTTTACATCATTATTGTGATTGTGCTTTTGAACTAAGTTGATTATATTCTCTTCTATAAACATCTTTTAAAGAGAAAGCATACTTGTTCTGATGTATTATTGATGAGTCTGCGCATTATTTTATTTATATATCTTGTGTATTTCAACATTTTATTGAATGTTGCTTTGTAAATGACTCTTTTAATTTTATGATACATCAGCAAGATGTCATCTTCAATCAAGAATGAGTACTTAAAGTTTATTATGTTTAGCATGAAAATTTCTGAAGATGATGAAAAGTGAGTTTAAAACATTATTTTCACTTTATTCTGTGCTGTTGTGATGATGTCAAAGTACTTTGACTTGATCAAAGAGAAAATTGTCGCTTAAGTCAATGTGTTTGCAACTGCATTTCTTGCTCATATCGCAGTTTTAAACAGTTTTCTTGAAAATTGTTTGACATTCTGCATGATCTTTTAATATTCATTGCATTTCTGTTTTCTGATAATCTTGCTCTTCTTGTCACATGCTTGAATGTATTCTGTTCAATCATCAATGATTCAACGGTTTTTTCTTATTTATCACATGCTCTTGATGATCTTTGTATACTTTTTCGTTTATTCTGCTTTAATTATTTCATGTAATTTTGCTCAGAAAATGAAAATCTCAATGATCTTCTTCAGTGCATTCAACAGTTGCTTGATGTATTCATTTATGCATTGATACTTCATCTTATGATTCAACAGTGATTTCAACATTTATTCTCTCAGAATATTAATGAACTTCTCTTCATTCATTGTTTTTCAGTTGCAATATAATTTTCACGCTGACTTTTTGCAAACTCTGAAATTTATAATTATCTGTATTAATAAATGATTTGAAAAGTTTTTCATTTCTTTGTTGATTTTGCATTATATTAATTGATTCATAATGTTATTTGTCATAAAGATTAAATCTATTGTCATTTAAGATTTTTAATAATTTCTCATAATTATGTCTTGAAATAATGTTAACAATGCATTAATGTTTGTGATCATTTTAATTAACTCATTCAACAATAAATGTTATCTTGAATAAAATGATTTTTCTTATGTGAAGTGATGCAGATTGAAGTCTTTTACAAGAATGCTTTCTTTTGACATATGCAGCGTCTTTTCAATATCTGAAAGATTTTCTTTTTCATAAATAATTTCATAATCTTTGAGTGATGAATTGTATGCTTCATAAATGTGTATAGCTCTCTGAATCATCTGTGCATCATTTGTTAATATTTATAATGTAATTGTATTTACATCTTTGAAGTATCATGTTGAATATCAAATGTTGCTGTCAATTTTTTTGTTTATGTAGAAACAGATTTTATCTTCATTATTCTTCAGCATGAAGTCAATAATTGTTGAACAATATATTTTGAAAATATCATTAAATCATTAAAGTTCTTGAAGAATCAGAATATCATAGTTCTTTATTTTTTTCTCATGTAGTAATATTATCATCATCTTGTTTCTGAACTTGTGAACGTTGTACTGTAGTATTCAAAGCTTCTTTTGCTGAAATATTAAAATTTACATTTTAGACTATTTAATATTTTCTTAAGTATTTGCAAAGCACTTACTTCACTTATAAAATTCTCAACAGAAAATGATATTAATAACAACATGATTAATGTTGATTTCAATTCATTTGATCTTGATTTCTTAATTAAGTGATTCAATATAATGTTTTCTGATGTGATGATTACACTGAGCAAATGACTTTTATTCATTGAGCATTTCTGCTTTCTCTTCAAGTTGTTATTCATCAATGATTTCAGATTGATACATGTTTTTATGAATGTCTTTAACATCACTGTCTTGAGTTCTTTCTGCTCTTGTACAACATGATATAAAGATCTGTGCTTTGTGACTTTCTTTATTCTTTCTTTTTCAGCTTGTCATTTATAACATTGAGAATCAAGAACTCTGTGTATATTTTAACATGCTTTACATTTTCACATGTTTTAAGTCTGTTTGTAAAAACAATGCTTCAAGCAATGATTTAACATGCAGTAAATGCACTTTTGCTTATTTTTGCATTCATACATAATAATAAATTCATACATTCTTGTGACATTGATTAAGTCAACTCATGAAGAACTTTATGCTATCTATATCGAGTGAACAAAACTCTCTGAGATAGAAAATCACTCGCTGTTTATACAACTGCCTCATGCAGTTAAAACTATCATTATGAGACTTTGTATCAAATTAGTTCACGTTGATTGCATGTTAGAAAATGAGTGACTTAATCACTTTAAATTGCTTTAAAAGCTTCATTTTCATCATCATTCTTGCAGCTGCTTTGAAACTCTTCATGATAGTGATGATTATTCAATAGTTTAAGAAGTCAACGTTTTGTAACATTCTTGATCGTAAATGCAATCAGTTTAAGCAATGCATGAGTACATGTTTTATCATCTGATGATTTCAGTTACAGTTGCATCACATGCTATCTGCGTCTGAAATGTTTTTGAAGTACAGATAAACATTTAAATTTATGCATTCAATTTTGATATGAATGATGAGAATGCTTTCAATCTTCTGAAGATCATTTTGCATCTTTATCATTTTGTTGAACAGATGTGATCTTTATGTCGAGATGATGTGAACATCTGCAATGCATTTTCTATATTTTTCTCATTGTTGCTTTCACTGACTTCTGTGATATTACGCTATTGCAATGCTGTCACTAGTCAAAATCATCGCAGCGAGAACTAATCACTTACGTCTCAACTGTATTTTCACATCTTCTTGAATTAAGTTATTCAGAAGCATCACTTTCTTGATGATGAGAAAGCAAGAAATGATGCAATTGATTCTTATCAAATGAGCATGTATCAGTTTGCATGTTTATTTAATTTTCTGCGTACAATTATTGATTCAACTGTGTAACATGATCTTGTTTTGCAGCATGTTCAAATGAACATGCAGCGAGCTTATGTACATTTCTGCTTTCAGAGTTTTAATGCTTATTCTTTTGAACATTTTTGCAACGTGACGCAAAGTTTGATTCTGTAGTGTTTCAAGTCTGCATTCTTTGTTTAACAGTTCTTTCTCTTTTTCTTGCTGATGTCAAATTGATATTTCAAATGCAATTTCTGATCTTATTACTGCTGAGTATATCTATCTTGCTTTTGTGAAGATTGTTTCTCATGTAAAAACTTCAAGTCAACTAAGTGCTAGCATTCATGTGATGTGATTCACTTCAATTTGATGAAGATACGCATTTCATTGTAATTTCATGTTCAGTTGTACTTTTAAAACTTGTACATCTAATTTCAACTTAATAATTTGTTATGAACATGTCTGAACCGATCAGAGTTCAGATCTAACCCTAATCAATTTGATTAGAGCAAGTCATGACGCTATGCCTAGTTTGAACCTAGCGCACTCCTTTGAGTCATTCTCAGCACTTCTTCTCGTTGTTCAGCACTTTCTTCATTCATTCCTTTCATCATTCTTTTAGGCAAACACATCTGGCCTATTACATCACATCTGTATCGAGCCTAGCGCAGCCTCAAGCCATTATTTATAGAAGAGCTCGCACTCTTTCTCTTCTGTATTCTTAATGTCTTGTTATAGCTACCTCTAAAGAACAATACATACATATCAGCTTCGAGTCTCTTTGATTGAATGATCTAGGCATGATTTCAACATTACATTAAGAATCCCGTTTATCATACAATACAGATACTCATTACTCGTTCAATATACTCGTTCAGGCAGATCGAGTCTAAAGAAATTCGTTTACCTGATGATCGACGCAATCGAAAGGCAGAACAACACTAGAGAGTCTATAGAATCAACAGCGAGGCTGGTTGAATTGCTAGACAACTTACAGCTTATTAAGTACGCATCGTTCACCTCGATTAATAGAATCAGCGATAAAGAATCTTCGTTGATTGCTAGAGAATCAAATCGATCAAGAGAATCAATTAACTCTCAAATCAAACAACAAAAACGACTTCATCTTCTATTGTCGAGCATTGCTCTTCGCTCGATCCCTTTCTTTTAAAAACACTCGTTCAATTCAACCTCTTCTTTCTCATGCCTCGCCTCTTCAAAGAGCGTTTCGAAGCTTCATTCTTCATTGTCGAAGATAACGACTCATTCGCTGAAATCATAACATCTTCTATGATCATGAAAGCTTTGAAGAAACGATGCGAAGAGCTGAAAGCTAGACTACAAGCTAGAGAGATTACTTCGTCATCGTCAACCTACTCTGAGCGTTCTAGGTTTCAGAAAATACTCGATTCTTCGTTGTTCACTGATGAAAAGAATTCTACCTGGAAGAACTGGTATGAAAAAGTTCAGAACAAGCTGAAAATCAATGTCGATTTCTTTTCAAGTGAACGAGTCAAGCTGAGCTACGTACATTCCAGATTATTCGATGATGCAGCTGAGATCACTCAGTCAAGACGCGAACGTGACTGTTTCAACTCATACAAGATCGTCGATGAGCTTTTGAAAGAGTTAGCTCAGTTGTTCGATGACTCAGATAAAGAAGTCAACTTTCGTAGAGACTATTACAACTTGATTCAAGAACAGAAGAAATTCAGCAAGTTTTATACTCAATTTCAACGACTATTCTTCTATCTAGACTATCAAGAAAAACAGCTGATCGTCGATCTAAAGAATAAAATAAATTTTCGGCTTCGATTCGCTTGAGTAACTCAATTGATTCAACTCAGTACTCTGAAAGAAATTCGTTTCTACCTCATTCGATTGAATAACGATCAACGAGCTATTCGAAAGATCAAGAATAGAGAAGCAATGATCAAAGCTCAAACAACTAAACAGGTCACCTTCGTTGAAGAATCAGCCAAAGCTACTCGTAGAATCATAGAAACGAAGATGACTGATCAGTCAAAACCACGCGACGCTGTTTTGACTAGCGTCAAAGAAAATAACTTACTAATCGAAAACTGCTTTCTTTGTCATAAGTCTGATCATACTTCTAAAGAGTGCTCGAATAGATCTTTCAGAATTAACGCATTAGATGACGAGTTTGATCATTCTTTGAACTTCGATTCAGAGTCTGATTCAAAAAACTAGTCATCTCTTTCAGAGTCATCAAAAAGATAGAGATCATTTCTTTGTGCAATCTAATCGACGAAATTTCATCTATCGAAGAGAACTACTTCGAAAAGTCATTTCTAGTTGATGTCACTCTATTCTCGCAAGGCGAATTCTTCAAGCTACGACCTTTGATAGATAGTGACTCGACGATCTACATCTTGATTCATACAAAGCTAGTCGATCAAATATGTCAGAAGCTCGAAATTCAACTCATACGACTAGCTAAAGAGAAGTTAATAAGAGAATATGACGGAAAGCTGACGAGAAAGATCATTACTCATAAAATTCTACCCAACCTCACAGTCGAAAGTCATAAGAAATTGACTGTTTCAATGTTAATAGCTGATATAGATCATCATGACGTCATATTAGAAAAGCTCTGAATGAACAAAAATGAAATACTACTAGATATGCGAAACGATGTCATCGTTTTTTCGAATCAATTAGAAGCTTTCATTTCTGTTTTTTCGATGTCAGTCAGAGCTTCACACTCAAAATGATCACGATCATCAAATTCTTCTATTTGTTCAGCTCTCAAAGTGCTTCAACGACTCACTTTTACTGCTTCAAAAAAGAACTTTTCTATGTTCAGTGTGAAAGCTACATCTTTTCATGCACTGGTTAAACAATCAAAGAAGAATCGCATCGAGGTTTTCGTCATGTCGATCGAAGATATTGATAGGGAAATAGTCTACAACACTCAATGCGAACTGAACGTTCTAGACGTCGCTTTCATCGATGCATCAGCTCAAAATCTAGAAGACATCAAAGTCAAGCTATCTTCGAAATATCAGAATTTCCTCGACGTGTTTGATCGAGCTCAAGTCGATATGCTATCATCTCATCGTTCATATGATCATAAGATAGAGCTCACTAACGATGTCACTTCTTCTAGATGTCGAGCTTATCGAATGTCACTCTACAAGCTTCAGAAGATCAAAGAATATCTGAACGAAAATCTGTCAAAGAATTTTATTACTTCTAGCAAGATCTCATATTTCTCATTCGTTCTATTCGCTCTGAAGATCAATGACGATCTTCGCTTCTGCGTCAACTATCAAAAGCTCAATGTCATTATCAAAAGAAATCGCTACTCTCTATCGCTCATAGATGAGATGATTGGCAAAATCGTTGGCTGCAAGCATCTGACTCGACTGAATATAATTTTCGCTTTCAACAAACTTCATATGCATCTCGATAGTGAGAACTATACGATCTTCATTATCGCTCTAGAAGCGTACAAATCAAAGATTCTATCATTCAAATTAACAAACGATTCGACCTCGTTTCAGCAATATATGAACGATGTTCTATGAGACTTTCTAAATGACTTCTGCCAAGCTTATTTAGACGACATTCTCATATACAGCAAGATTCAAAAGAAGCATAGACAACATGTCAAGATGATACTAGATCGTCTATGAAACGCTGATCTGCAGATAGATATTCGAAAGTGCGAATTCGACGTAGAAGAAACAGTCTTCTTAGAAGTCATAGTATCAGAACAAGATCTTTGCATGAATTCTATCAAAGTGAAAGCTATAGTCAATTGAGCTACATCTACTAATCTAAAAGAGATACAAGACTTCGTTGACTTCGTCAATTTCTATCGACGCTTCATCAAGAACTTTTCGAAACTAGTCAAGTCGTTCACTCAGCTGACTCGAAAAGACACGTCTTTTGTTTGAAACGAAGTCTGCGTCGAAGTCTTTGACAATCTAAAGAAGCAGATCAGCTCGGCTTCAGTTCTACGTCATTTCAATGTCAAACGTCAAGCTATTTTGAAAATCGATGCATTCAACTATGTAAAAGGCGACATACTATCTCAGTACGATGACGAGAATGTGCTTCACTCGATAGCCTTCTATAGCAAGAGCATGATTTCAGCTGAATGCAATTATCACATCTATGACAAGAAATTGCTAGCTATCATTCGATGCTTCGAACACTGATGATTCGAACTAGAAGATATTGAGCTATCTATTCAGATGTTTACTGATCATCAGACTTTGAAGATCTTTATGAAAAACAAACAGCTGACTCGACGACAAGCGAACTACCTGAATATTCTATCAAAGTTTAACTTTCAGATTATCTTTCGATCAGGCAAAACAAACTTCAAAGTCGATGCTTTAACTAGAATGTCGATGATCGATAGTTCTGAATCAGCTAAAGGCATAGATGATCGTTTTCAGACTATACTGACTTCGAATCGAATAGACGTTCTATCGATCGAGTTCGAAATCAAACCTGAATACGAGACTAATCTCTATCAACGCGTACATCTAGTCAATCAGAAGAATGAACTATGCAATGAGTATCGACAAGCTATGAACAAAGACGAACTGAAGCTTCATGACATGAAGCTAAAGAACTGTCAAATCATTGACAACGTTCTATTCAAAAAGAGTCTACTATGAGTGTTGAAACAAATGCATACGAAATTGCTTTGAAAGATTCACGATCAATCATCAACCTCGCACTCTGACATTAGATAAACGATTGATCTAGTTCAACGCTTCTACTATTGGTCAGATCATCGAGCAACTATTCGACAATACATTCGAAACTGTCATGTCTGTCAGCGAAGCAAAGCATCTTGAGATGATACAAATGATTTGCTTCAGCCTCTATCAATTTCTCAGCAGCGTTGACAAGATATAGCTATGAACTTCATCATTGAGCTATCTCTATCGAAAAACTATAACGTCATTTGCACGATCATATGTCGTCTCTTCAAAGAACGTCACTATGTTTTCTGTCATTGAAGAGACGATGACATCTCAATCGAAGAAACAGTATGAATCATGCTATGAAACGTCTATTGACTTCATGATCTACTCAGTTCTATCGTTTCGAATAGAGACTTTCAGTTCATATCGATCATGTGACAAAGTCTTTGTAAACGACTGAAGATCAAAGTCAATCTATCAACAGTCTATCATTCAGAGATCGACAATCAGTCGAAACGAGCTAATCAAGATGTTGAACGCGAACTTCAAATCTACTGCAATTACATGCAGAATGACTGAGCTAAATGACTTTCAATGATGAAATTCAGTGACAATTTCAATACATTCTCGACTATCTCGATGATCTTTTTCTACTTCAATAAAGACTTTCATTCTCGAATGAGTTTCGATTCAGATACGACTGATTACGAAACGACTCGTCAACGTATTGAGACTAGAAAGATCGATGACATTGTCACTCGAATGAGCGAGCTTCTTATCTTCGATCGTCAACAATTGAAAAAGATCAAGCAGATCACTGAAGCTCAGATGAACAAGCATAGACGAGACGTCATCTATGAAGTAGATGATCAAGTTTGATTAGTCTTCGAAAACATCAAAATCACTAGATCATGCAAAGATTTGAAAGACAAGCAGCTCGATCTCTATTCAATCACAGTCAAAGTTGAGATCTTCTATCGTCTTCAGCTATCTAGAAGCATGAAGCATATACATTCAGTGTTCAGCTCAAAGTATCTACGAACTTCATCAAACAATCTTCTATCAGAACAACATTCTGAGACTTCTAGATTGATGATCATTGAAGAGAATGAAGAGCACTGAAAAGTAGACGATATATTGAACTTCAGGCGATATAGAGAAAAACTACAATACATGGTCAAATGAATCGAGGTAGATTGTGATGATGAATGATACTATGTCGATAAAGGGAAATTCGATGGCTCGAAGAAAGTTCTGAACGAATTTCACAAGCTATACTTGAATAAGTCGCACTAAATTGAAAACACGATGAATTTTTTGCTTTTATTTCTTTTCTATTCATGCGAACATGAATGTTCGAAGAAGAGAAGTAATGTTATGAACATGCCTGAATCGATCAGAGTTTAGATCTAATTTCAATCAATTTGATTAAAGCAAGTCATGACGCTATGCCTAGTTTGAATCTAGCGCATCTCTTTGAGTCATTCTCAGCACTTCTTCTCGTTGTTCAGCACTTTCTTCATTCACTTCTTTCATCATTCTTTTAAGCAAACACATCTGACCTATTACATCACATCTGTATCGAGCCTAGCGCAGCCTCAAGCCATTATTTATAGAAGAACTTGCACTCTTTCTCTTCTGTATTCTTAATGTCTTGTTATAGCTATCTCTAAAGAACAATACATACATATCAGTCTCGAGTCTCTTTGATTGAATGATCTAGGCACGGTTTCAACATAATTGAGCTTTCTATTTGTATGCTAATCATTATGTCAAATCTCTTTGATTTTTTAATGAAGTGTGTAAATTCATACTTTTCTGATGCAAATGTTGCATCATGAGTGCAAGTTCATTTCACGCAGATGTTATGCATTTTGCTCAATGTTTTGCAAATTTCTTTGATGAATTTATTGTATGTTAAAATGTTAATGTTATTTACAAAGTTGAGCACTTCAATCTTAATTTTCAATGCTTTGCACTTCTCAATCAAACTTGCGTTGAAGAATAAAAAGAAAATCAATAAAATGAGAAATTTCTGTAATATGTCTGCATTTATCTTACATATGTCACTTATTTGCTTGTTGAATCTCAGCAATGTTTCTCAATTCTTAAGAAAGCTGCATGCTCATTTGATTATATAGTCTGAAATTCTTTTCATTTTCAGAGTATGCAGAAGTCTGACATGCAAGACTTGATTAAATGCTTTGATGATGTTTAAACTTAGCATGAACATTATGTATTTAATTTTGCAGTTTCATACTGTGTGAATCTGATCTACTAGTAGATTTAATGTCAAGATCATGAATTGCTTGTGTCTCGCTCTCATTTGAGCATCAGATAGCATGTGATGAGTCTCAGTTATATTGCTCAATCTTTTAATCATGATCAACTTCAGAGCTTTGCTCATGATATCAAGCAAAGCAATGAATCAATATATTTTTGAATCAGTATAATTGCTTTTCTTCAATTTGCATAGTACTATCATTTGAGCTTTTTTAAACTGCTTCAAATGATATTTATGATGCATTAAATAAACTCATTAATATTAAAGTCAGTTTTGCAAGATCTGTTTGCAGCATTCTGTTCAAAATGTTTAAAACATCTGATGCTTTGTTTGCTTTTACTCTTTTGATTGTCTGTCTCACTTCATCTTCTGAGATGCGTAAGTCAAATGACATTGTCAAGAATATAAATAAATCTGTGATGTCATTGACATTTGTTTGAGAAAATGAAGAAAAGAATTTTTCTTGCAATATCTTGATTTTTTTCTCGAATGTCATTGTCATTTGATCAGTATCACTTCACTTTAGTGATGAAAACTGAAAAAGTTTTTTTAAATAGTTGACTTTCAATTCTGACTCATTTTGCGAAGCATCATATTGACTTGAATGCATTGCTCAACTTATGCATTTGTGATCTGAAATGTGCACGCTTTGCTTGTTGAATGATTTTATTTTTATGATCATTGTGTTTTAGATATTCATTTCACGCATCTAGTGTGCTCTGTATTTTTCATATGATTCATAGTCATCTTGATTTCATTACTATCTTTGAGCAATTTGAATTTCAAAAGTTCTTTGCTCAACTTGATGATTTTGTCAAGAAAGTAGATTTCTCAATGATTTTCTGTAACATCTTGATAACTTTGCACATTCTTTCGTTCATCATCATCTTGTTGTTCAAAGAATGATTCGATGAAAGATGCATGCACAGATACATACTTAATGCTTCTGTGTTCATTTTCTTTCATAATCATTGAGTTGAAGATTGTACTGAAGTTGTTTGTAAACACAGTTCTGTGACAATTGAAAAATGATTCAATTCTTGATGTAGATTGATGCATACTTTGCACTTGCATGTCATGAACTATATTTTCTCGCTGCTAAAGACTAGATTAATAGTTGTAAACTGATTGTGAAACTTGTGAGTAATAATGTTTGATTTCAGCAATAATTTCAGCTTAATGTTAATAACGATGTCAAGTAAACTGTTGATCACTGCATGTTAAGTGAAGCATTTTCATCTCTCTCAATAAGAATGATGTAGATTGAAATCTTTCATGATAAGTTGTTTGCAATCATCTTTGAGTAGCTTGCTTAAGCGAGAAATGATTGAAAATCTCTTTATAGATGTAGAGAACAGTGAACATGAATTGTAGATGTTTATAAGTTGTAACGTCTGCATTTCATTATCTATGTTGTGAGTTAATATTCTGATTAAGCAAATGTCTGACTCAATTGTTTCTATCATTCATTGATTGAGTCTTAAACATTTGTTCACATATATGCATGTTCTTGACTGTGATGACGTTTTTTTCACTAGGTAAAAGAAGTTGTGAGCTGAGTTAAATGATTGAATATCATTAATGTTGCAACTCTGCTTCTGTATGACTACAATGTCAAAGTCATGAACTTCTCTGTTGATTAGAAATGATTTCTGAATTTTCAATGATTTTCTGATGTTGTACTGCAATATTTGTAGAAAAGATTGTTTTATCATAAAGTTATTTGTAACTGTTGTTAACTTTGCAAAGAGAAAACTTTTTGAATGCTCTCAATCATCAAGAATCTGTCTTGTTTTCTGATTTATCATTTCTGACTTTGCTTAAGCGACATCTCATTTGAGTCGCTATTCACACAAGAGAAATGATCAACACGTCTCTTCTTGACTTTTATCATCTGTCATATTGATTCATGAGTGATTAGACTGTGTATTTTCAGCACAACTGTTGTTGAGCTTGATGAGTTTGTTGAACTGAGAAAGTTCATAAACTTCAAAGAGTTCTTTGAATTTGAAGAATTCATTGAACTTAAAGAGTTCATTGAATCTGCAAAGCTTAAAGATAGTGAAGAGTTCGAGAATTGCAAGAATGTGCAATTGTATCTAAATGCTTCTGAGTATCTGAATGATCTGTTTCTATAGATTTCGAACGTTTGTTTCATCTGCTGTCATCATTTAGAACAGATGCGTCTTCAAAGTTCGTGATTTTCATTGCAATTAACGCAACATCTTTTATTCAAAGACATCATGCATTTCTTGAGAATAAATGCAATGAAATATGCAATGCAAGGCAAACGTCGAAGCATTTACTGCTGAACTGCAGACATTATAGAGCAGAGCAGATAAAGCTTAAGGAAAAAGCTCAGCTCAAAAACACAGACACTATATTGACACTGTTCATCACCAAAATTGAAAGAATTGCAACACTAGAGTATTTGAAAAATACTTGAATTGCGACGAGAAAATGACTATTAGAAACGAAAGAGTAGAACGCGAAGAATGCGAAGAAACAAAGAAAAACGAGAGTACAATGACGAGAATTGAGAGAGAGCGCTTGTATGCGCAAACTATCGATGTGATTGATCAACGAGAAAATATAAAGCAGTAACTTTGGCCAGATTACATGTAACTTAGCATACATACAGCGTCTAGACAATGTCATAGTCATAGACTGCATGCACTTAATGAAGAAATTAAAAAAAAACACATGCTGTGTTTTCATCAAGCGTGCTTGCAAATGCAAGTACTGCTTCGTAAAAAAGCATAATTGCATGATGAACTCAGTCTTGCATCATTTTCAGCTGTCGATGTATCATGCTGCATGAATGATGAATCATCATTTCAATGCTTGCATTGAAACTTATCTCGCTCTTCATCTTCAATAATGAAAGAGTGAGTAATTTCTCTTTTAATCATATGAGATTGTATTTAACAGTTGAGTAGAGATTCTTGTCTTTCTCATTCTCATCACTTCTCATTATTATCATGTTACTTCATCTTCATCTTGTAAGTATTGACTGAAGCAAGCAATGCATGATGAGATTCACTGATGAATAAATAACTCTTCTCTTCACTTTGATGTTCTTGCTTATGATCATTGATCACTTCTTTTCTTCATTCTTTTGCAACGTTTGTTGTCTTTTTTTAAAAAAACATATGTTATGTAAGATTTTATAATTGTAGTTTAATATCAATTTCTTAAACTTGCGTTTTTGCACTTTTGATATTCTTTCAATTGTAATTCTTACATAATTTGTCTCTCTTTTTTCCCTTTAACTTTCTTGCAGTTAACTGATGTACTTATCTTTCTGTCTTGTAGTTCTCAATGATCTTCTTTGCATTGCTAAGATTTTTTATTGATTCTCAAAAGTTTTTATAAAGAGATGAATCAGCTCATTAAATTAAATACTCAATCTTTTCTTTCTTGATTTGCTGATCAAGTATTTTCTTTATCTTTCATTTCTTTTCTTCTTTTACAAGAATGATTTGCAACTTTGAATTCTCATCATGTGAGTGTCAGAGTTTCAATAAAGAAACATGAAAAATCAAGTGAATTGCATCATATTTCTCAGATAGTTCAAACTTATATGCTTGCATGTTGATTTTCTTCAATATTCTGAATGATTTCAATTATTTATGATCAATCTTTTTCTTTGAACAAAGTGTACAAATGTTTATACTTTGCAAAAGCACTTTGTTTTTCATTTGAAAGCTTGCAACTTTATGATGAGCATTATAATACTTTGCTTGCTGTTCTGCTACTCACTTTCATAGTTTCATTAAATGTTCTCTGATACTTTGTAATCATTCTGCTCATTTCATAGTCAAAAGTTTCTTTTTCTTTAAAACTCTGTTTTCAGATGTCTTTGTGAAGCTTGCAATGTATTTTTTAGAAGCTCATATGAAGTTTTTTTAATACTAACGTGTACACTGTTGTTATATGCGAACATTATCATTGACAAAAGTTCTGATCAGTTATTCATTTTATAATTGAAATACACTTGCAGATAATGTTCAAGCATTTGATTCTGTCTTTCTGTTTGATCATTCATTTGCAAATGAAACGCAGTGCTTAGCTTTCGTTTCACTTCAAGATGTTAACATAAAGTGATTCAGAAATGATTGATAAATAGTGAGTCTCAATTTGATATAATGCTTCGCATCATTTCATGCTGAGATATGAATTCTCGTCATAGCAGATTCATAAGCTTCTCAATGTTCAAATCTTTGATCATTGAAATATAAATTGCATGCTTGATCAACTTATTTATCATTATCAATATAGCATCATTTGTTTTTTCAATGTATGAATTCTTTGCAGAAAGCATGTTTATTATGAAATTCATGATCATCATGTGAAATGAATTCACGTTTTCTGAAAATATAAACATCATATTCTCATAAAATTTATGATGATGCACTTGCACTTGCTGATAATCTGAACAGATGTGAACATATTTTATCATCTTTTTGAGCATTTTTAATCAGTAATATTTTCTTCTTATCACAGTTTTAATATGAGCGTATGCAAAATGATCTGCTTCAAAATCATCATGATTCATATGCAGAATCTCATTTCTTGTAACAAAGTCATTGAATACATAAACTGCAAGATCATAATGTAACAGTTCATCATTTCTCATACTTCATTTTAAAAGCTCATTCTTTCTAAATGTGAATCATTAAAATCACTTCTCATTCACAATAAAGACGTTTCTTTGTTGTAACTTCAGCAGTCACGCAGTCATTGATTCACTTATCTTCAAATAAAATCTCTTCAACTTCATAATTTAATGAATCAGAAGTTAAGATGACGCAGTGTTTAAAATTCTGCAAGATCTAGCAAGTACTTTCTTATTTGAACACATGACTCAAGTATTTGCAATGACTATGTTATTCAGTTACATCATCAACGCTGCAAGTTTAATTATTGTCAAAACTTCTTCATTTTTTAGCAGCTCAGATTAACATTTTGTCATGATGAATTGATACATAAAGATTAGCTCTGAAACTTTATGACTTTGTCAAGACATCATTTAAACTACGTCATATCTTTGATTTAATATGTCATAAGTTATGTCATGCTTAACTTAACAATGCTTGACAAACTTTTTATAGTTGATTAATTTTCTTGAGTTATCAAGAACTTCTTAATAATTAGCTCTATCATAATATATATTCATTCTGTGTCTGCTTAAAATATCACATTATCATATCATTCTTATAAATCTCGTCTATTCATTTAGTAGACTTGATCATCACAGTTTTAATTATTTCAAACTTTTCTTAAAAATAATGATTTGATATTCAAGCATGACAACAGCAACATGATTGCAACAAAGTCAAAACAATGATGTCTTAACTTTGCAAAACATCATATCAGAAAATGAACGTTGCATAATGAAATCAGAAAGTAAAGAAGCAGAAGATGAATTCTCTCTTGATATTAATAAACAACTGACGTGAGTAATGTTTCAATGTGATGAACTGCAAAAGAAACAGAAGTTAGCAACTATTTGATCAAAGATTGAGATTCTGCAAGTTGTTGAAACAACGAAGAAAAGTCATTAAGCTTTCACTTAAGTTCTTATGAAGAACTTAAACAATCTACATATCATTTCAATAGTGTTGACAATAATGAAACAAAGTCATCACAAGATCATTTTGCAAAAGCAAAAACTTTCAATGTTCTTGAAAAAGTATCATGATAAAATCATAAGAGAGCATAGAGAGTGAATTCATAATATCAAAATCTTATTTCAAAATACTTTTTAACATTTTGAAAGTGATGAGAAAAAGATTTTGTACGGCATGATTTATCTCAAGAATGAATCAAAGAAGTTTTAATTCAATCATGAAGAGACTATGTTTGCAGCTCAGCAGATGTGATTCAATTTTATTGACTTTTTTCTTAATTTAATCGAGAATTCAATGAATCAAAGCATAGACGTGACTCAGCAGTATGTGAATGCATTGCAACGTTCAGATCAGATGATATGAACATTTACAACTTATTTGAGCATTCTGAAACATCAACTTTTGTTGTATAGTGATGAGCATAAATGAGTTCATTTATTCATCAAGTTGAGATCTGAGCTGCATGTGATCATTACTAATGTGCAGTCAATTTCTATTACATAAAATACATTAATTGATCTTGTCACTTGATTGAAAACAAATCTGCGAAAAGAACACATCTTGTTGTTGAAATGATCTTAAGACGAGAACTTGCATGATTGAGATAAAATCAACAAAAAGACTCATTCAAAGCGAAAGAAATTTTATTGATCAATCAAACTCAACTCTTCATCAAAGATAAGCTTACATGCTTTATCACATTATAGCAAGAATTTGTTCAACATAACGTGTTACATATGCAATCAAAAGAGTCATTACTTTACTAATTATAAAGATGAAAAGATCAAGAATAGATTAAAAGAATCTGATGTAAATTGAGTATTCATTAATTTAATGTCACATACAAGTCATTTCAAGATTTTGAAAAAAACAAGTTCTTGATGAATGCTTCAAATCATCAAGGAAAAACAAGAAGTTTTCTTTATAAAGACTCTTATATATAATGAGCATGTAATTCAGAGAAATCAAAAGACAGAAACAAAGATTCACATGAATATCAATGTTAAGATGAACGTGATTAGTTAACATTTCATCATTGAGCAAGATATGTCATTATTGAATGTTAATCTCTCAAGATTTATCTGAATGAATGATCAAAGTGTTTATTATTATGACGTTTATAAAATGTGTTATCAACTAAAAGACAGCTGAAACATAGAGAAAAAAAATATAAATATCTTTTATGCTATTAACAAGAAAGAATCTTCTTGAATTCTGAGTATGTTAAATATGCAATTTGAGTGTATTTGAATAGACATGATCATAAGAACATGATGTTTCAACGTGAATGAGCACGCATTTAAGTTATTCTTTGCACAAGCATTTGTAAAAGTTTTACAAGATGAGTTTACTGTGTATGCTCTTGTCATGATCAACGTTGTCGAAAAGTTGATTGTTGAACATCAAGTGAAAGTAATGAATAACATGATGAGTTGTATTACAAACGCGTTTAAAACGCAGACTTTATTCATTGAATTGAAAGAGTATGAAAATGTATTCTCAACAGAAAGTGCAGGCAAACTGTCTTTGCATAAAGATCACGATCATGCAATTGAAATCACTGCAAAGTCATCATATGAATCATTGTATAATCTGTTGAACACAGAGTTAGCAACTCTGAGACAGTATTTAAATGATGTTTTAGCGAAAGAATGAATTAAGCACTTCATCAGCTCAACTGATGCATCTATTCTATTCATTCTCAAAAAGAATGATAGTTTTCATTTATGTGCAAACTATCAAGATCTGAATAAAATCACTGTCAAAAATCATCATTCACTGTCTTTAATTAATAAAACTTTAGACAAACTTAATAAAGTCAAGCAGTTCACTAAGTTAAATCTGAAGAACGTTTATCATTGTCTCAGAATTCAACGTGAAGATGAGTGAAAAATGATGTTTCATACTTATTACAATCACTTTGAATATATGATCATGTTGTTTGATTTAATCAATGTATCTATCATCTTTCAAACTTATATTAATAAAATCTTGACAGAACTTTTAAATGACTTTTATGTTGTTTATTTGAATGACATTCTAATCTTCTTTGTAGAAAAGACTGATCACATAGATTACATGAAGCAGATTTTGAAGAGACTAAGAAAGTTCAAGCTATATGCTAGCTTAAAGAAGTGTGAATTCTTCATCACTAAAGTAAACTTTCTAGAATTTGTCATATTCACAAAGAGCATTTCAATGAACTCAAGTAGAGTAAACATCATCAAAACATGATTCAGATTGAAGATGTATTAAGAAATACAAGTTTTTCTGAAATTTATCAATTTCTATCAACGTTTTATACATCATTACTCTCAGATAGCAGAGTTTTTAATAGAACTGTTGAGAGATAGTGTAAAAGATGTAAAAATGAGCTCATTCATATGATTAAATGAAGCGAAACAAGCTTTTAATCAGCTTCGCGACGTCTTTATCAGAGCATCTATACTAAGACACTTTGATTCAGAGCAACATATATGCATTGAAATCAACGCGTTCAATTATGCAGTCATAAGTATTTTGTCTCAGTCAGATGACAAAGATCAGTGACATTTGATTGCATTCTGATTCAGAATGATGATAGATGTTAAAAGAAATTATGAAACATATGATCAGAAGCTTCTAATCATAGTAGCGATGTTTAAACATTGATGACACTATGTGAAAAACAGTATTTAAAGAATGTTTTAGCAAAAGAATGAATTAAACACTTCGTCAGCTCAACTGACACGTCTATTTTATTCATTCTCAAAAAGAATGATAGTCTTCATTTATGCATGAACTATTGAGATTTGAATAAGATCACTATCAAAAATCGTCATTCACTGTCTTTAATTAGTGAAACTTTAGACAGATTCAGTAAAGTCAAGCAGTTCATTAAGTTAAATTTGAAGAATGTTTATCATTGTTTCAGAATTTGACGTGAAGATGAGTGAAAGATGATGTTTTATATTTATTACAATCACTTTAAATATATGATCATATCATTTAATTTAATCAATGCATCTGTCATTTTTCAGACTTATATTAATAAAATCTTGACAGAGCTTTTAAACAACTTTTGTATTGTTTATCTGAATGACATTCTAATTTTCTTCGTAGAGAAGACTGATCATATAGATCATATGAAGTAAATTTTGAAGAGACTAAGAAAGTTCAAGCTATATGCTAGCTTGAAGAAATATGAATTCTTCATCACTAAAGTAAACTTTCTAAAATTTATCATATTTACAGAAGATGTTTCGATGAACTCAAGTAGAATAAACATCATCAAAACGTGATTCAGATCAAAGATGTATTGAAAAATACAAGTTTTTCTGAAATTCATCAATTTTTATTGACATTTTATACATCATTACTCTCAAATAGCAGAGTCTTTAACAGAATTGCTGAGAGATAGTGTAAAAGATGTAAAAATGAGTTCATTCATATGATTAAGCAAAGCAAAACAAGCTTTTAATCAGCTTCGCGACGTCTTTATGAGAACATCTATACTAAGACACTTTGACTCAGAGCGACATATACACATCGAGATCAACGCATTCAATTATGCAGTCGCGAATATTTTGTCTCAGTCACATGATAAAGATCAGTGACATTTGATTGCATTCTGATTCAGAATGATGATAAACATTGAAAGAAATTATGAAATATATGATCAGAAGCTTCTAGTCATAGTATCAATGTTTAAACATTGATGACACTATGTGAAAGAAAATTATCATATTGTTGAAGTTTTGACTGATCATAATAATTTGAAGAGTTTTATGAATGTTTAAAAGCTAAACAAAAGATAAGTCAGATGAATCATGAAATTGTTGATTTGCAACTTTAAAATAATGCATAGATCAGAAAAGACAAACTTGATCAATGTATCATCAAGATGATTTGACTATAAGAATGAGAATATTTCTGCAAATTATTTGCTGCTCACTCTGCAGCGAAAGCTGACTAGAATAGAAAGCTTAAATAGCTTTATATTTGTAGCGATCAGAGAATTATACTGTATATGAGTGATTAATGATGTTGAGAAGACGTTCATTCACAGTATAAGTATGAACAGATATTCAGCAAAACATGTTGAAAACAGACTGCAAGATGAAACTCACTGATGAACATGAGTGATTAACAATGTTAAGAAGACGTTCATTCACAGTATCAGTGAAAACATGAGTACATGTTCAGCAATGCATGTCAGAAGTATGCTGTTGAGAATCATGACTTTAGCAGTACAAGAAACGCATTTAAACGAAGTACATTTCTTGAAAGATAGAATCTCTCAACTCAAATCAATAATTTCAAGAAGCATAAATGTTGAAATGTTAATTTATAGAGATTGCAACGTAGCTAAGAAACAGCTTAATTTTGTTGCTGAAACTGTTGATTGCAAACAACTCATTTTACATGCAATTGTCAAAGTATTGACAATTCATGAAATAATATACAACTTCAGTAGTAAATTTGTAGTTGAGCTCATCAAGATCTTATAGCAAGAAGATGAATTTACTGTAAGATTAAAAGCAGACGAAACGACAAGTATATGAAAGAATGACATTGAAGCTTGAACATTAAATAGTTAAGAAATGATAGAATATAATGAATCATTGTATGTTTCAGAAAATCTTTCTGTCAGAGAAGAGCTGTTGAAACATCTTCATGATGATTTGTTAGCAAGACATTTTGATGTTAACAAGATCAACGAGTTATTAGATTGTAAATATTATTGAAAAAGTATGATCAAGAATGTTAAAAAGTATATAGATACTTGTGACATTTGTCAAAGAGTAAAGATGAAACATCATTTATCATATGATGAGTTGAGATCATTATCTTGACTCACAGATTCATGAAAAGAAATCACTATGAATTTCATAATAAATCTTTCGTCTAGTAAATGAAAAGAAGTCATGTATGACTTGATTTTCATGATAGTCAATCACTATACAAAGATGATACATTATCTGTTTATAAAGAAAACTCTGACTGTTATAAAGTTAACAGAGTTGTTCTTTGAGAAGATTGCTTTAAGATATGAAGTATCAAATAATATAATTATCAATAAAGATAGTTTATTTATCAGTGTGTTCTGATCAAAGATCTGCTATCATATCAAGATGAAATGATGACTAAGCATCGCTTTTCATTTGCAAACAGACGATCAGACAGAATGACAGAATCAAACGCTGAAACATTATCTATGAATATATTGTTCAGAAAAGCAAGACAACTGAGCTACGCTTTTATTCATAGTTGAGTTCATGTATCATTAAATGAAGCACTCTTCGTTGAGTTGTAGTCTCTTTAAAATCATGTATGACTATGAGTTAATCTTTGACATACACATCAAGAATGATGTTATGAAAAAAGAAGTGTCAGCAGCAAAAGAACGCGTTGAAATGCTGTAAGACATGTGAAACACGTTGATGAAATGATGACAAAATGCAATCAATGCTCAGACAAAGTACTATAATCAAAAACATAAGTTTAAGTTCTTTAATATCAATGATTTAATCATGTTATCAGCAAAAAATCTGAAGCAGAAGAAGTTAAGCAAGAAACTATCAAATAAAATGATAGAGTTCTTTCATATACAGAAATTCATAGACAAGCAGATATATTATCTTGATTTTTCAATCATTTATAAAGTTCATTTTGTCTTTCATGTATCTTTTTTAAAATCATATAATTGTAAATTAAATGATGATTCTATACTTGATTATCTTGTACTTAAGTTTATTGATGATGAGCAAGAATGAAAGATAGAAAAGATTTTATAAAAGTGAAAAAGAAAGAAAATTTTATATTATAAAATACAATGAAAAGAATATTTCATTAAATATAATCAATGAATATCAAGCGAAGATATGAAAAATGTCTTGAAGCTTATAAAAGCTTTCAAAATGAGGTTGAAACATGAGCGAAAAGCATAATCACTCACTTTCAAGCATAAACTCATTATTAGAAAAGAAGAATCACTATATTATGATAGTTTCACTCTCTAATGAAACGATCACATATTTAAATCAATAGACAGAAGAAAAAGATGCAAAGACATTTAAATGCACTCAACAAGAAAGCATAATCATCATGACATAATAAACATTATGCAATCATCACATCATTAAACATCTTTCATACAAGATAAGATTACAGATTTCTTCTTTTTCTTCATTATCAGATTTACATTAAAACGCGAAGACAGAGAATTGAAAGATGACAAATTAAGCTAAAATATATCAGAACAATTAGAAATACTGATAAAACAATATATAATTGAGATTGAATGTATTGCAAAGCACTTTACATTCAGAATTTCTCTGACAATGTCATTGACAATTATCATCTTTTTGAGAATGAGCTTTTGAATCTTTAAAGACTTAAGTTTATAAACTCTTTTAAGATGATTCTTTACACATGTTGCTGTTATCAATTTCTTGTAAAGAATTTTCTGATGAGCAGTGAATGTTATCAGAGTGACAATCTCTTCTTCATTCTCAATTGCACTATCATGAATTTTCTGCAGACGAAAGAATTCATTGATAGTTGAAATGCAAAAAGACAATCACAACGCATGCAAAGTAAATTTTTAAAAAGAGTAATACAATCAAGACAGAATGAATTTAGAAGATGAATAAATGACGATGAATTGCATGAACTGCAGTAATGCTGATTCAGAAATGATTGCAAGTGATGTTGACTTGTCACGAAGAAACAGCAACATGAGATTGAAAAGTTTACACAATGACAAAAAGTATGTTACTAACATTATTAATCTTCTAATACAGACATCAATGTTAAAGAAAGAGAAGAGCAAAGATCATTCATGAAAAGAAGTAGCAGTGAAGCTGATGCATCATCTTCGACTTGAATCAGAAGAAAAACATTATGCAACTCAGAATGCATTCATCACGAAGAATGTACAGAAACTGAAGACATCAGTTCAACTGCTAAGCAAGCAGTTACAAACACAGAGAAATACGCGTTTCTCATCAAAAATCATGTCATGAACAAATGTGATAAAAGAAGAATTATCAACAAGAGAGCAACGTTTCAAAGAGAGATCATCGTTGCTTTGCAAGAAACATGAAATCATGATAAAGATAGCAGACAGAGAAAAGATAAAAAAGATGCAAAAGAAAATCATTGAGCAAATTCTTCAAAGAATAGCAGACGTGTCAATGAATCAACAAGATCTGATCATGTTTCTTTGCAAGCTGAGTAATGAAAACATTTTTCTTCATGCAGTCAGCTCAGACACATGAACAAATCTGAAAAAGATTCAAGAATGAGCAAAAGAAATTGCAAACTTGATGTGCATATTGCAATGAACATTTGCAGTGCTGACATATGAGATGTGCATTACAATTAACATGAGCAATCAGAAGAAAGTCATCAGAAAGCTGATAAAGAATAACACAAGACTTTATAAGAATCTGAAGATTTTAAAAATAGTCTGACTCAAGAAAGTAGCAGAAAGTGAAAAGACTCATTCGTTGCTTATTATGAAGATAGCAATCAAAGTAATGATAAATTGATTGATGAACATGAATATGCTAAATGCATATCATGAATGTGCATGTGAGCTGTTTGAGAAGAACTGTTGCATCACACAGTGCTTCAGATGTCAAGAATTTGATCACATGATCAGATTCTGCAGAAAGAATCAACGCTGCATCAAGTGTGCAGACAAACATCACATTAAGAAGTGCATGATGTCTTCAAATAAAAGATGTTGCATTAACTGCAACGAAAATCACGAACTCTGAAGATGCATCTGTTCTAAATAACAACAGCAGATGAAACAAGTATTTGAAATCTATAGAAACAGATTGTTCAGATACTCAGAAGCATCTAAATACAATTGCACATTCTTGCAATTCTTAAGCTCTTTGCTGTTTTCAAGCTCTGCAGATTCAATGAACTCTTCGAGTTCAATGAATTCTTCAAGTTCAAAGAATTCTTTGAAGTTCACGAACTCTTTCAGTTCAACAAACTCGTCAAGCTCAACAACAGTTGTGCTAAAAACACGCAGTCTAGTTGCTCATGAATCAACATTTTTTTATTTCTTCATTAAGTGCATGCAGTTTATAACTATGACACTGTCTAGACGTTGTGCATATGTTAGATTACATGTATCTTGATCAAAGTCGCTGCTTTATATCTTTTCATTAATCAATCACATCGATAGTTTGCGCAAACAAGCACTTTCAATCAAACAACTTCTCTCTTTCGTGTTCTTGTTTTCTCGTCTCTTCGTGTTCTTTTCACTCTACTCTTTCGTTCTCAATAATCATTTTCTTGTTGCAATTCAAGTACTTTTCAAGTACTTTAGCGTTGCGATTCTTTCAATCTTGATGATAAACAACGTCAATATAGTGTTCATGTTTTTGAACTGTGCTTTTGCTTTAAGCTGTAACTGTTCTGTCTTATAATGTTTGCAGTTCAGTAGTAAGTGCTTCAACGTTTGTCTCGCCTTGCATATTTCATAGCATTTGTTCAAATTATTCTCTGATAATCGATGCAAATAGCTTTTAAAATAGTCATGTTTCATTTTTAGCTGTATAAACGTTGAAAACGTCAGTCTGTCTATTTTTCGAAGCTTTTTTAGTGATTTGTAACTCAGATTCATTCTCGCTGTGTGCTTCTGATACTGATTTTCTTTTTTGATGCTGTCATTTCATGCAATTAGTCATTGCTCTTTTATCTCTTTGTCTATTTGCTTTTTAATGAAGCTCATCATGAATCAACATGACAGATGATAAAAGTTAAAAAGAAACGTGTCAATCATTTTTCTTGCGTGAATAATGACTCAGATGAGATGTCGCTCGAGCAAAGTTAGAAATGACAAATCAGAAAATGAGATAAACTTTTGATGATTGAAAGCATTCAAAGAGTCTTCTCTTTGCAGAGTCAACAACAGCTACAAATAACTTTATGATAAAACAATCTTTTCTACAAATATTGCAGTACAACATCAGAAAATCATTGAAAATTCAGAAATCATTTCTAATCAACAAAGAAGTTCATGACTTTGACATTGTAATCATACAGAAGCAGAGTTGCAACATTAATGATATTCAATCATTTAACTCAACTCACAACTTCTTTTATCTAGTGAAAAACACGTCATCACAGTCAAGAACATGCATATATGTGAATAAACATTTAAGACTTAATCAATGAATGATAGAAACAATTGAGTCAGACATTTGCTTAATCAGAATATTAATTCACAACACAGATGATAAAACACAGATGTTACAACTTATAAATGTTTACAATTTGTGTTCATTGTTCTTTACATTTATAGAGAAATCTTCAATCATTTCTCGCTTGAGCGAGCTACTCAAAGATGACTGTGAACAACTGATCATGAAAGATTTCAATCTACATCATTCTCATTGAGAGAAATAAAGATGCTTCACTCAACATGCAGCAATCAACAGTTTACTTGACATCATTACTAATGCTAAGCTGAAATTATTGCTGAAATCAGACATTATTACTTGCAAGACTTACAATCAGTTTACAACTATTGATTTAGTCTTTAGCAGCGAGAAAATACAGTTCATGACATGCAAGTGCAAAGTACACATCAATCTACATCAAGAGTTGAATCATTTTTTGATTGTCACAAAATTGTGTCTACAAACAACTTCAGTACAATCTTCAACTTGATGACTATGAAAGAAAATGAACACAGAAGCATTGAGCGCGTATCTGCATATGCATCTTTCGTTGAATTATTCTTTGAACAGCAAGATGATGATAAACAAAAGAATGTGCAAAGTTATCAAGATACTACAGAAGATCATTGAGAAATTTATCTTTTTGACAAAGTCATCAAATTGAGCAAAGAACTTCTGAAATTTAAACTGCTCAGAGATAGTAATGAGATCAAGATGATTATAAATTATATGAAAAACATAAAGCACACTAGATGCATGAAATGAATATTTGAAACATAATGATCATAAAAACAAGATTATTCAACAAGCAAAGCGTGCACATTTCAGATCACAAATGCATGAGCTGAGTGATGCACTCAAGTCAATATGATGCTTCGCAAAATGAGACAGAATTGAAAGTCAGCTATTTAAAAAACTTTCTCAGTTTTCATCATTAAAGTGAAGTGACACTGATTAAATGACAATGATGTTCGAGAAAAAAATCAAGATATTGCAAGGAAAATTCTTTCTCTCACTCTCTCAAACAAATATCAATAACATCGCAGACTTATTTATATTCTTGACAATGTCATTTAACTTACACATCTCAAAAGATGAAGTGAAACAGACAATCAAAAGAATAAAAGCAGACAAAGCATCAAATGTTTCAGATATTTTAAACAAAATGTTGTAGACAGATCTTGCAGAACTGACTTCAATATTGATGAGTTTATTCAATGCATGTGTAATACAGAAATATCATTCAAAGCAGTTTAAAAAAGCTTAAATGATAGTACTATGCAAATCAAAAAAGAGCGATTATACTGATTTAAAGACATATTGACTCATTGCTTTGCTTGATATCATGAGCAAAGCTTTGAAGTCAATCATGACTAAAAGATTGAGCAATATAGCTGAGATTTATCACATGCTATCTGATGCTCAAATGAGAGCGAGATGCAAGCAATTTATGATCTCGACATTAAATCTATTAATAGATCAGATTCACACAGTATGAGACTGCAAAATTAAATACGTAGTATTCATGCTAAGTTTAAATATCATCAAAGCATTCAATTGAGTCTTGCATGTCAGACTTCTGCATACTTTGAAAATGAAAAGAACTTCAGACTACATAGTTGAATGAGCATGCAGCTTTCTTGAAAATTGAGAAACATTGCTGAGATTCAACAAGCAAACGAGTGACATGCGTGAGATAAATGCAGACATATTGCAGAGATTTTTCATTTCATCGATTCTCTTTCTATTCTTTAATGCAAGTCTGATTGAAAAGTGCAAAACATTGAAAATTAAGATCAAAGTGCTTAACTTCATAAACGACATTAACATTCTAACATACAATAAATTCATTGAAGAAATCTGCAAAACATTGAGCAGAGCACATGATGTTTGCACAAAATGAGTTCACATTCATGATGCAACATTCACATCAGAAAAGTATGAATTTACACACTTCATCAGAAAATCAAAGAGATTTAACATGATAACTAGCATATAAATAGAAAGCTCAGTTATTAAGTTGAAATCAGACATGCAAGTTCTAAAAGTACAACTGAACATGAAATTGCAATGAGACGCGTATCTTCATCAAATCGAAGTGAATCACGTCACATGAATGCTAGCACTTAGTCAATTCAAAGTCTTTACATGAAAGATAATCTTCACAAAAGCAAGACAAATATACTCAGCAGTAGTAAAATCAGAAATTGCATTTGAAGCATCAGTTTGACATCAGCGAGAAAAAGAGAGAAAACTGTCAAACAAACAATGCAGACTTGAAACACTACAGAATCAAACTCTGCATCACGTTGCAAAAATGTTCAAAAAAGTAAGCATCAAGACTTTAAAAGCAGAAATGTATACAAGCTCGCTGCATGTTCATTTGAACATGCTGCAAGACAAGATCACGTTACGCAGTTGAATCAACAATTGTATGCAGAAAATTAAATAAGCATGTAAACTGATACACGCTTATTTGATGAGAATCAACTGCATCATTTCTTGCTTTCTTGTCATCAAGAAAGTGATGCTTCTGAACAACTTAATTCAAGAAAATGCAAAAATACAGTCAAGATGCAAGCGATTAGCTTTCGCTGCAACGATTTCAACTAGTGACAGCATTGCAATAGCGCAGTATCACAGAAGTAAATGAAAGCAATGATGAGAAAAATATAGAAAATGCATTGCAGATGTTCACATTATCTCGACACAAAGATCACATCTGTTCAACAAGATGATAAAGATGTGAAATGATTTTCAGAAGATTGAAAGTACTTTCATCATTCATATCAGAATTGAATGCATAAATCTGAATGTTTATCTGCACTTCAAAAACATTTCAGATGCAGATAGCATGTAATGCAACTGCAACTGAAATCATCAGACAACAAAATATGTATTTATGCACTGCTTGAACTGATTGCATCTGCGATTAAGAATGTTACAAAACGTCGACTTTTTGAACTATTAAAGAATCATTGCTATCACGAAGAGTCTTAAAGCAGCTGCAAGAATGATGATGAAAACGAAGCTTTTAAAGCAATTTAAAGTGACTGAGTCACTCATTCTCTAACATGCAATCAACGTGAACTAATTTGATACAAAGTCTCATAATGATAGTTTCGACTGCGCAAAGCAGTTGTATAGACAGCGAGTGATTTTCTATTTCAGAGAGTTTTGTTCACTCGATATAAATAGCATAGAGTCTCTCATGAGTCGACTTAATCAATGTCACAAAAGTGTATGAATTTATTATTAGTTGAAATGCAAATGTCAAAAATCTAAACATTGAATCATGAATGTTTGGCAAATATATTATATAAGTATACTCATTGTGACACAAAAATCTTCATTACTTGCACAGTAAGCACACTTCTTGTACATTGTCTTTCTTTGAAAGATGACATCATACAATGATGCTTTATTTTTGATGTATAGAACTTAAACACACTTTATACAAATCATTTTATTTAAAACTTTGAAATCAGCAACACTTTTTTCACTTATTTTAATCATTGACAGCTGAAAAGCATCAGTAACAACATCAAGAAGTTGAATAAGTGAATCTCATCATTATTTTTCAATTTCGCAAAGTCTGTGAGTTCAACAAGATCATTGACGAAGCATTAATGATCATTTCTTTCTTCATTGTCTTTTGAATTTTCTCTTCAATAGCGAAAATGTATTCAAAAGTTTGAATAATAAAAGTGATGAGCTTTTAATCAGAATTTGATGATGTTTGCATCATCACAAGCAATTCAGCATCAGCAGCATGATGATCATCACATCTGATCAATGTCTTTTAAGTAGATTTACAATACTGTTAGTTGCAATAATAGTCATGAAACTTCAAGTGTGACATCACTTACTTTTGCAATGATCTTGACTCAATCATCAATCAACTTCATCATTTTATGACTTTCTTTGAGCATCACTGCATGTTCATGATTCATAATCTAGATCTTTTACTCTTACAATACAGATATACTCAAAGTTTATCAAAAGTAATCATATAATGATAAAAGTATGATCATGATTGAAAAAAAATGAAGTTGAAGAAAATGAAAAGTTGAGAAAAATTGAAAGAGCGATAAACAAACAACAATTGTTATTCACTCTGATTTACATTTTATCATCTCAATCACATTATTTACTTGAAAGATAAACAATATCTATGTACTATCTACACGTCATCATTGCTGTCATCTACATTAACTACACATCACATATACTATTTATAATGTCATCTATACGCATTATAATTGAAGATGAATCATTATTCAATTGAAAGTTTCTTTTTTTCTTGTTTTCTCACAGTGTCATGATTCTAGTCTTGTCAGACTCAATTTTCTAGTCTTGTCAGATTTATTCTTGTCAGACTCAGTCTTTTAGTCTTGTCAGATTTATTCTCACTTCATCATCTTGACTAGTCTTTATTGAGTCTAACGTTGACTGAGAAACATACATATGTAGTCAGCTTCTTTTCTGTAACTATCTTTCTTTCTTAGCATTTATCTTCTAGTTAAATGACACTTCTATCTGACTCGCTCTAGACAGACTTCTAACATTAGATAAATGCTCATCATTTACTTTGCTATTGATGAATAAACGATATGAAACAATTTATTCAGTAAGAAAAATTTGCAAGAAATTCTTCAAATTTGCATCATCATTTTAAATTGCAAGAGATTCTTTGATTCTACACTCATTTTCATCATTCTATTCGCAAGAAATTCTTCAAATAAAGTACTCAATTATTATTTGAAATTCACAAGAAATTCTTTGAATTTTCACTCATCAAAAACATCAATTCAAAACATCAATTTCTCATTTACTCTTATTTTAACAACTTTTATCTTCTTTCATCATGACATGTGACATCAAGTCAGTTGAGTTTTGAACAACTCATCTGCTTAGAAGCATTGTCAATAAAAGAGTTTCACTTCTACTCATTAATGCTTCAGTCAAAGTTGAGAAAACTGTCATTTCATGAAACATAAACATTGAAGAACAACTGTTTCATTGAATCAGCAATCAACTCAATAAAGTCATTAATATGCTGAATGAGCTTTGAAGTCAGCAAGACTTGACTTTACAACTCAATGAACATTGATTTCTCATACAAGAAGATCACAAAAAGAGAGTGAAACAATTAAAAGTCACTTTTGATAAGAATGATGAGTTAGAGAAAAAGATCAATCAGCTACAAGGCGAGCAATTAAACTTTAGAGCGAAACAACATCAAGCTGATCAATTTATGCTTCGTCAAGATACTCAGTCAGCTGAGCAATGAGTCAATCAGAAAGAAGTTCGCTCTCAACGAGAATCTTCTACTTTATCTGATAACAAGAATGATCATCACAAGTTCATCAAGCTTTTGAATTCACTCATCTTCATTGAAACAGATGATTCTATTGAAAAGACATGAAACATTAAAATAGTTGACAAGCTTGATGTCAACGCGAATCATTATTCTACTGAAAAGATTCATACTGTTTATGTGATTTTCAGACTAGAAGATGTTGCTGATCAGCAAATTTATGCAAAGCATCATGTTGATGCTTTCTCATTCTATCAGTCACTATCAGAGCTACTGAAACATTTGAAAGAAATTTACGAAGATCAGAATTTGATTCAAAAGTGTCGTTGCAAATACATCATTCTGAAGCAGCTCAACAAGCTCTTCAGCTTTTTCTATTCAGAATTCACTAAAATATTCAGCTTTCTGAACTACAATGATATTATTTTGATGAACAACATTCAGAATAAAATCAACAATTATTTTCAAAACGCGTTATCAGTTTGTCTCATAAAGTTTAGCTCACTTGATAAGCTCAAAATCTTTCTTCAAGATGTGAATAACAAACAACAAGTCAATTATCAGCTACGTGATGAGCAATGAACAGTTAAATTGATAGCAGCTTCAAAAAAACGTTTTGTTTCTTCGTTGACATCAACTTCAGCCTCAACTACTAACTATGTTTAACTCATTAATTTTTTCATTCTTGAATCTGAATGATCAAGAATGTCAATCATCTGCTTCAACTGCAAAGTATCAAGTCATCTTTCAAAGAACTGCTCTCAGCTGAAGACTAGTACTTCAACATCTCGTGCATTTATTTCTTGTTTCAATGAGATCATCATGTCAAAAGAAGAGAAGAAATTATTTACAGAGAAATTGAAGAATGAGACAAAAAACTAGTGACTTTCATCAAAGACGTGATGAAAGATGTGTTAATTTCTTCAACAACAAGCAGCTTAAATGATCATTTTGCTTCGAAATCTTTGACTATTGAATGTGTACTATCTAGCAATGAAATTAGTTACTCATTAAAGTCATTGATTGACACTGAAGCAGCTGACTATTCATTCATTGATGAATTAATCATGCAGAATGTTTGTGATCATTTGCAAATCAAATCTTTATCTTTAATCAAGTTCAAATCAATAAGAAAATTCGATGATCATTATGCAAAAAAGCTCATTATTCATGCAATTTATTCAAATCTAACTGTTCAAGATTATATGAAACGTTTCGTCTTTATGCTGATCACTCGATTAAATTAACATCAGATGATTCTTGAAAAAATATGAATGAACAAGATCAAAATGACTATTGATATGAAAGATGATCATCTTCAATTTTCTAGTTTCAAAGCTCATATCAAAGCTTCTATCAAAGCTCATTTGACTGTTTTTTCGAGCAAGAAAATCGCGATAGAACAGAAGAGTTTAATCTTTACTCAAATACTAAGAAGATTTATCTTTTCTGTTATCACTCAACTTAGCGAGAAGTCATTTTCATTCAATAAAATCGTGAAATCATTTAATTTAATTAACTTTGCTTCGTCTTTTGATTCAATGAATATAGCAATGATAGAGACTGCAGCATATAAATCACTAGTCAAATGATTGAATGTGACTACTTTTGTAATCATCATCACGAAAATTGATCGACTTCTAAAAACAGCTAGAAATCAACTCAAAGATGTAAATCTACAAGAGCTTTCATCTGAAAAGATCTTGAAAGAAGTCAAAGCTAAGCTTTCTTTGAAATATCATGACTATCTAGACATGTTTGATTGAGCAATAACTGATCAACTATTTTCTCATCATCTCTATGATCATAAAATTGAGTTGATCGACGAGAAAACATCTTCTTGAAGTCGTCTCTATCATATGTCTGACTACAAGCTTCAAAAGATGAAGAATTATCTGATTAAGCATCTGAATAAAGACTTTATATCTTTTAGCTCAGCTTCATATGCTTCGCTCATACTATTCATTGAAAAGAAAGATGATAGCTTGCGTTTCTGCGTTGATTACAGAAAGCTTAATGCTTTAATCAAACGAAATCACTACTCTTTGTCATTAATAGACGAGACTTTCACTTGTATATAAGAAAGCAAGTATCTGATTTGATTAAACATCATTATTACGTTCAACAAACTACGCATGCACTCAGATAGTGAAGATTTGACTATATTTATCACTTCTTTTGATTTCTACAGATATCATGTGATGTCTTTCAAATTAATCAACGACTTGACTTTCTATCAACACTATATGAACGACGTGTTATTTGACTATCTTCATCAATTTTGTCAGATTTATCTAGATGACATTATCATCTACAGCAAAACATTGAAGAAACATAAGCAACATGTATGATTAGTTCTACATAGACTACAAGAGACTGATCTTCAGATGAATATAAATAAATGCAAGTTTCATGTTCAGAAGATTTTCTTTCTGAAACTATTGCTATTCATTGAAGAACTAAAGATGAACTTCAGAAAAGTATAAGCAGTAGTTGAATGATCTACTTCTACAAATCTCACTCAGATGCAGTTCTTCGTTAACTTCTGCAATTTCTATCAACGTTTTATAAAGAACTTTTCGAAGATTCTTCATTCTCTGATTCAATTAATTCAAAAAGAAATGATATTTGAATGAGATTAAGCTTGTCAAACAATCTTTGATCATATGAAGAAATGAATGATTGAAGTCTTTATTCTTCGTCATTTTGATCAGAATAGAAAGACTATTCTTGAAACAGACTCATTCAACTACGTCAACAATGACATACTTTCTCAATATGATGATGAAGAAACATTGCATTTGATGATCTACTACAGCAAGAATTTGAGTCTCACTGAGTGCAATTACAAAATCTATGACAAGAAATTACTAGCAATCATTCATGTCTTCAAGCATTGATGATCTGAGCTGAAATTAACTGAGTTATTCATTAAGATGTTCACTGATCATCAAGCTTTAACATCATTAATGAAAGATAAAGAGCTAAGTAAATGTTAAATGCGCTGAGTACAAAAGCTCATTGACTTCAACTTCAAAATCATGTATCGCTCAGATAAATAAAACATCAAAGTCAATGCATTAACTCGTCAAGTCGATTCAATTTCTAAAAGTCTCAAGAATGAATGATGTTGCTATCAGCAAACTACAATTCTCACGTTGAATTGAATGAAAATTGCTGATTTAAAAGAGAAAGAGAATGATGAATCAATTTATTGATTGATTCTAGAAGCTAACAGAATCAACGAGAATTATATTCTACTTCATGAAGTTGTATTAAAAGATGAAGCTCAATATGAAGATATTAAATTAAGAAATTGTCGAGTTCAGAACGAAATATTATATCAAAGTGATCTTCTATGAATTTTCTTCAATGAGCATCTTCAAATGAAGTTAATTTAAAAAGTTTATGTGTTACGAGCGTATCAAGACTGATTAGAGCTAGTCAACGATCTAGTCGAGATCTGATCTAGATCTGACTCAGATTTGACTCAGATATGACTCAACATTCTTTTTCTTTCTCAATACTCTTTTCTTTCATCAACATCTTGTTCATCTACATCATCTTCTTTTCATGTTATAAACACATCTCTTTCAAGTCTAGCGCAGTCTCTGAACATTACATAAATAGAAGCTTTTGTATCAATCTTCTTCTGTATTCTTAATATTCAGTTATAGCTATCTTTAAAGATCAAGCACTATCAACTCTGATCTTCATTGATTGTATCATTTAGACATGATTCTGACATTATATTAAGAATTCATTAATCACATGATACTGATCTCATTACTCATTCAACATACTCGTTTAGACAGAACGAGTCTAAAGAAATTCATTTACCTGATGATCAATAACAATCGAAAG